>Ga0116195_1000099_pt1 | contig 95349 bp, 78 predicted proteins | sample AD_SCU002_MetaG_FD_89881 | JGI IMG/M metagenome (GOLD analysis project Ga0116195, IMG submission 89881) | Active sludge microbial communities of municipal wastewater-treating anaerobic digesters from China - AD_SCU002_MetaG | ecosystem: Engineered > Bioreactor > Anaerobic > Digestate | place...
ATCTTTACTGAAACAGCCAGTGCTTTTTTGACCGCCTCAAGCGCCATTGCTTGAAATTTTTCCAAAGTAACGTTGTTGACTAACAAGTCGTCAACCCGGTTTTGATAGACTGCAAATTGATTTGTCTGTGCTAAGGCAAACGCCAAATCCGGATGTTTGAAATTACGATAGATGCGGTCTTTTTGAATATCGTAGGGAACGCTGACCCCGATGACGTACAAAGCGAGGTATTCCCATTTAGCTTCGTATAAAAGTGGCACTTCAATAAACACATGACTGGAGCTTTGGTTCCCAATCCAAGCTAGTGTTTCCTGTTTCACGAGTGGATGAATCCACTTTTCTAAGCGGCGTTTTACTTTAGAGTCACTTAATATTGCGCTCATTATCAGCGAACTATCCACTTGTTGATTAGGAAAAGAAATCTTGAGAATTTGTTCGAGTTTCTGAACGCTTGGTTTTTGAGCGTAAATGCGGCGTACGATATCATCGCTTGATAAGGTGGGATAACCCATGTTGGATGCAATCTTCATCAAAGTGGATTTTCCCGCATGCATCGCTCCGGTAATCGCAATTACGATTGGAAGCGCACGATTGATTTGGCAGCGGGGACAATAAGTCGAACCGCGTCCTTTCACTTTGATTTTCACAAGTGGCGTTTGACATCTCACGCACGGTTGCCCGGCCCGATCATAGGCGTAAAGTTGATGTTGGAATTTGCCATCGACGCCTTTGGCGGCGTGATACGTCCTAATCGTACTGCCACCAGCTTCGATGGCTTTCTTTAGAACTTCTCGCGCATTGATCAACAATCGTTTCGCTTCGGATAGTGATAGTAATTTTCCAGGCAATTCCGGATGGACCTGTGATAAAAATAACACCTCGTCGGCGTAAATATTGCCAAGACCGGTCATGATCGTTTGATCGAGTAAAAGTTCTTTGATTGGACGCGATGATTTTGTGTAGATTTCATGTAAATATTGGGCCGATTCGATGTCAAAAGGTTCGGGTCCGACGTTATTTAGTGATGTGTTTTGGATGTATTCGTCGGTATTTGAAAGTTGCATCGTGCCAAAACAGCGCGAATCGTCATAGCAAAGCTTGCCGCCATCGGTAAAATCAAACACGACGCGCGCATAGTGACTATCTGGTTCGTGATTGGCGAGTTCGATGTATTTTCCTTCCATACGAAGGTGTGAAATCAGCATCAAGTCCGTGTCGAATTTGAAAATCAAAAATTTGCCGACGCGTCCTATCGATTTGAAGGTACGTCCAAGTAGCGTATCAACAAAAGCATCATGATCAGACTGAATCATGCGCCAATAATTGACGCGGACATTGCTAATGCGACGCCCCTTAACTATCGGCTCAAGCAATCGGCGCACGGTTTCAACTTCTGGAAGCTCTGGCATAAATTCACCTATTACTTCAAGTCGTACCAGCTTTTGCCACTGGTAACTCCGACTTCGAGTTTGACATCTAAGGGAATGGCGTTCTCCATCATTTGTTTGGCCATCGGTATGAAATCTTCAACTTCGGCGACCGGAACTTTGAAAATCAATTCGTCATGAATTTGCAAGATGAGTTTGGCACCTAGTTTGCTATTTGTAAGTTCTTGATCGATTTTAATCATGGCGATTTTTATCAAATCGGCGGCCGTTCCTTGAATCGGTGCGTTCATGGCAGCGCGTTTGGCAAATTCTCGTGTTTGATAGTTGCTATCGTGGATTTCCCGTAAATAGCGTCGGCGTCCCGTCAGGGTCGTGACATAACCGTTGGTTTGCACCGTCTCAATCAGGTTAAGCATGTAACTGCGCACTTCCTTAAACGTTTCATAGAAACGATTGATGATTAATCGCGCTTCGGATGGAGGAATTTCGAGTTGTTCGGCTAGACCCCAATCCGAAATCCCGTAGATGATGCCGAAGTTGACGGCTTTCGCCTGGCGTCGCATCAATGACGTGACTTCGCCACCATGGGCAAATAGCATATTGGCCGTTGCCGTATGAATGTCTTCATCTCGATTGAAGACTTCAATCAGTGGTGCGCACTTGCTTAAATGAGCGAGGATGCGCAACTCGATTTGTGAGTAATCAAGCGACACGAGCCGATATTTATCATCATAATAAAACGCTTGCCGAACCATGCGTCCTTCCTCGTCGCGCACGGCGATGTTTTGAAGATTTGGTTCGGTGCTTGACAAGCGGCCGGTCGCCGTCAACGCTTGATTGAAAATGGCATGCAGTTTCCCGTCTTCATGAACTTGGCCGACGAGCGCTTCGATGTATGTCGAAAGCAGTTTTCCATATTTTCGTTGTTCCAGTAGATGGGCGGCAATCGGGTATTCGCTTGCTAAAGCTTTGAGCACGTCAGCACTCGTTGAGCCTTTGCGGTTTTTTGGCAATCCCAACTCCTCAAACAAAACCTGGGCGACTTGCTTAGGCGAATTGATGTTGAACTCATGGCCAGCCGCTTCATAAATGGCATTCGTCTCGTCTAGTAGTTTGCGCCGATATTCAGCACCGAGTTTTTGAAGCATGGCGACATCGATGGGAACGCCTTCACGTTCCATTTTGGCAAGCACGAGCGCTAGCGGTATTTCCACGTCATATAAAATCGATTCGGCGTCTTTTTCTTTCAATTCCATACTAATCTTTGGAAAGAGTTTCCATAAATAGTAGGCGATTTGGCCACATTTTTGCGGGTCTGCTTCATCGAATAGCTGGACGCTTTCGTCGCTTGAAAAATGAGCGCCATACATTGCTAACGACGTTTCCGGATTCGTGCCCGATGATGTATCGAGCGTGTAGCTGGCCAGCAATACATCAAAGAAAGGTCCCTTGATTGGTAAACCGAAACGGTCACAAAAGACATACACCGCTTTTAAGTCGTAGACGAACTTTTTAATATTGGTATTAGCCAACAAGTTATGTAAGTGCTGATCTTTTTTGGCGTCTTCAAGCGTCATGTAGACGGTATTATAGACGCTACTGATGGCTAAGCCACTAGGGACGAGGCGATGGTAATTACCGGCCTTAACGTCGAAGTGCAATCCGATTTTATCGGTGACTTTGAATTTATCAAGTGAGGACACGATTGTCGTTTCAATCGTAAGCGTTCCTTCGTCTTTGCGCCACGAGGTTGGAAGTTTCGAAATGAAAGTTCGCAACTCATAACGGGTTCCAAACGTCGTGGCTTCGCTAAGCGCAAATCCTTCATACACTGTATCCGCAAGCGAAAATGGCAGCGGTACATCCGTTTGAATCAGCGCTAATTTCTTACTCAGCGCTCCGATTTCGGTGAATTCGAGCAAGTTGGCCCCGATTTTTCCACCAATTGAATCAGCGTTAGCAACGATGTTCTCAAATGTTTGGAATTCATTTAAAAGTTTGATAGCCGTCTTGTCGCCAATGCCCGGGATTCCTTTTAAATTATCGCTCGCGTCACCGCAAAGTCCTTTATAATCGGCGACTTGTTCGGGCGTGAATCCGTATTCCTCGATGACACGTTGGCGATTCATCACGCGAATGTCGGACATCCCTTTTTTGATTAAATTGACTTTAATGGTCGTGTTTACGAGCTGCAAGAAATCGCGATCCGATGTGTAGATATGTACTTCATGGCCGTGACTATGTGCGAGTTTGGCGGCGCTTCCAGCAACGTCATCGGCTTCGAATCCATCCATTTCAAACGTAAAAATGCCAAGCGCTTTGAGCATTTCGCGGGCAATCGGCATTTGGGCAATCAGTTCCTCAGGCGCTTTTTTCCTTTGTGCTTTATAACTTTCGAGTTGATCATGGCGAAACGTTTTCGCCCCCGTGTCAAAAGCGACGAGCAAGCCATCACCTTCATTGATGTCGGAAATAATGCGCGTCATCATGTTTGAGAAAATATAAATGGCGTTTGTTGGAATACCATCTTTGGTACGCATCAGCGTCGTGCCCGGATATGCCGAGGCATAATAGGCTCGAAACAGGAGCGAATTACCATCAACAATCGTCAGTCTATTCACGGGTTTCCTCAATGACGGTCACTTTATCGGCGATGAAATTATTGCCCTTTTCGGTTTCATAATGGCCGATGACGACGACGAGTTTGTTTTTTTCAAGCACAGTTGCCACTTCGGCGTAAGGGCGTGGGAAAATAACGACTTCCATTTCGCCAGCGTCATCATAAATCGTCATAAACGCCATTGGAGCGCCGGCTTTGGTTTTAATCGTCTTTTTGCTTCTAACGATGCCTCCAACGGTTACCGTTGCTTTGGTGTCTTTGGCTTTGTTAATCGGCAATAGGCTATAATCGCGCAGAAGCGATTTCTTATGTTTGAATGGGGAGGCTGACAAAACGATGCCCAGCGCCTCGAGTTCGCGATCGACATTTTCAATCATGTCGTCTTTGGCATTGACAAGTTTTGCGCTAGGAATATGATCGCCGGCGATAAGGCTTGGCGTTTCTTCGCTTGTCATCGTGGCGTGAATGGCCGCGTGCTGCAAACCATAGTTGATTGACGCCCTTAGCGTCGCACGTGACTTGTGAAGGCTGTCAAATGCACCAGCGTCAATAAGATGCTCAAGCTGTTTGGCGCTCAACTTGTGATAATACATGCGGGTGATGAAATCATAGAACGATTGGAATTGACCTTCTTCGCGTTCTTCAACAATCCGTTGGGCCAAATCGGAGGAAATGCCCCTGATAGCGTTAAGTGGGAACAGCAGCTTTTTTCCAAAAACGGTGAATGAACGACCCGATCGATTAATGTCGGGGTTTGATATCGTGATTTTGAGTTGTTGTAATTCTTCGATATATGCCGAAAATTTCGTATCGTTGATGGCGCTGCTTGTCTCCAATATCGCGGCATAAAACTCGTGGGGATAATAGACTTTCAAATATGCCATTTGACAGGCGATGACGGCATAGGCGACTGAGTGGCTCTTGTTAAAACCGTAATCGGCGAATTTATAAATATGATTGAAAACGGATACGGCATGGCCTTCTTTGTAGCCTTTGCGAATCGCTCCGGCAACGAATTTATCTTGGAGTTCGCCGAGTTTTTCAGCGTCTTTTTTACTGACGGCGCGACGGAACAAGTCGGCTTCCGATAATGTGAAACCAGCCATACGCTCGGCGATTTGCATGATTTGCTCTTGGTAGATGATAATGCCAAACGTCGGCGAAAGAATGTCGGCAATTTGCGTGTCGAGCGTTGAATAATTCTCGGTTCCGGCTTTGCGCGCGGCATAAGAAGTGATATTGTCCATGGGACCGGGACGGAAAATCGCCAATATGACGACTATGTCGTCAAATGTCGTTGGTTTAATCTCTTTGATTGCGCGACGCATGCCATCACTTTCGAGTTGGAAGATGCCCATTGTCAGGCCGCTGCGAATCAAGTCGAAAATTTTGGGATCGTGATATGGGATTTTATCGATGCGCAAATCAAGTCCGTGATTGTCCTTGACTAGCCGCAAGCAGTTATCGATAATCGTTAAATTACGAAGACCGAGAATATCCATTTTCAGGAAGCCTTGGGTTTCCAAATAATCCATTTCATATTGGGTAATTAGATGACCGTTATTCTCAAGAACAGGCAATGATTCGCGAATGTCTTCGTTATTCAAAACGACGCCTGCGGGATGCATGCCGCTTTGTCGGATCAACCCTTCGATTTTCGTTGCCAATTTAACAATTTCGAGGCATTCCTTATCCTCAAGCACGACTTTCTTGAATGCCGGAACCCGTTTAAATGCCGTTCTAAGATCATATCGAGAATCAGGGAGCGATTTGGCCATGGCTTCGATTGTACGAGGCGAAAATTTATAAACACGGCCAATGTCGCGAATCGCCTGCTTCGCTTGAATCGTTTGGAAGGTAATGATATTGGCAACACGATGCTCGCCGTACTTGAGTCGCAGGTAATCAATCACTTCTTCACGTCGAATGTCGGCAAAATCAATGTCGATATCGGGCATCGTCTTGCGCGAGGGATTTAAGAACCGTTCGAATAGGAGCTGGTATTTAATCGGATCGACATCGGTAATACCTAAAGCATAACCAACCAGCGAACCAGGGGCGGACCCACGTCCGGGGCCAACCGGGATGCCATGATTTTTCGCGTGATTGACGTAATCGGAGACAATCAGGAAGTAGTCGGAATAACCCATTTCTTCAATCATGCGCAGTTCATAATCGAGTCGTTCAAGATATTCGATGTTCGTGAAATCAATGTCGCGCGTTTGTAATCCGACAATCGCCATTTCGCGTAGCATCAGCGCCGATGAGGCACCTGCTTGTTTGGGAAATTCGAGTAACGAACCGCGTTTTTGATGAAAGTCAAAGTTAATTTTGGTCGCGATGGTTCCGGTCAGTGCGATTTCCTCATCGGTGTAACGGCCATCGATTTGTTCGCTATCATACAAGTAATATGGCCCGCTTAATTCGCGTTCCTCAATCACTTCGTCATGGGCAATCGCGTGGGTGATTTTTAGCACGATCGCATCGCTTGGCTTATGATATTTTATGAATGGAAAAGCGATCGTCTGATAATTGAACTTATCAGCGATTTCGCGCATGAAAGTGGCGAAATCTTCGTCGTTGGACGTATATATTTCGATGCCGATCAAAATATGGGGAAAGATGGCATCCAGTTTTGCCATCTTAGGGGCGATGGCCGCTTGGTTGGATATAAATAGTTCCAGCATCTCACCTTGACGCGAAGACACAATTGCTTGAAGTCCTCCTTGATGGGCTTTGATGAAATCTTGTGTCAACGTGCCTGTCGACGCTTGGCTTGAAAGGCGCACAAGTTGTCGATATCCGGTTTCATCAAGCGCGAGCAAGGTAATCAATTCACCTTCAACGACAAGATCAAGCCCGGCAATGGCGTCAAGTGAATTTTTGTTCGCTCGGTCGAAAAATTCGGGAATTCCGAACAAAACGTTAAGATCGGTGATCGCCGCAGCTTGGTAATTTTTTTCTTTTAAGGCTTCAATCAAATGATCCACGGTAAAACCGCTTTGCAGGAACGAATATGACGTGTATATGTGTAGCGGTGTGAACATAGGAAAACCTCTTTTGTTATTTTATCATACATACCTAGTTCCGATATTAATATCGGACGCGGTGTACTATTGGAACAGCTCGTCGAGAGCGGCGATAAATGTTGGCAATTCGTCGAGCGTGTCGATTTTGGCACCGCTTGCTTGCGCGTGTCCGCCACCACCGAAGCGAGCGGCGACTTTGTTAATCGGGACTTCTTTGGAGCGGATCGAAATGCGCCAGACATTATCTTTGGGATCTTCGGTAATCGAACACCAAGCGTTAATGCCTTCGATGTTTGAGAAAATGTTGACGTTTTCCTTGCCCCGTTCTGGGGTGATTTTCAAATCGTCTTGGATTTGCTTGTTTAAGATGTAATAGGCGACACCATGGGGTGACACAGTGAAATTGTTCAAAACAAATGCGGTGACTTTTAAGTCCTCAATCGATTTTTGATACATGCGTTGATAGACGTCTTTCGACAGGTCGAACTTAGTTTCTAACAATACGGCGGCTACCTCAAAAGTGACTAAACTTGTCGACGAATACATGAAGCGACCGGTGTCGCCGGCAATGCCGGAATACAAATAACTGGCGGCGCCTTTGCGCAATTCGTGTTTGCGAGGGAATGAAGCAATCATCGCGCCGATGATTTCGCTACAAGCGGCCATTGAAGTTATTTCCAAATTGACATGTCCAAACGAATCGACGACAGGATGGTGATCGATTTTGATGATGTCGCTAGCTTTGGCATAGCGGCCATCGGCAACGCGTTCACGGTTTCCCGTATCGAGCACAATGGCCAAAAAGGGCGCCTCAAACCAATCGTCGGAAATGATTTCCATCGGCGGATAAAGCCGTGGCGTGAAGCTGACATGGTCATCGCCAACGTAGCGAATTTCTTTGTTTGGGAAGTTGTCTTTTAGCCAGGCGACCAAACCCATTTGGGTGCCCAAGGCGTCAAAATCGGGCATGATGTGACGAAATACCACGATACGGTCGTGCTTCTTGATTAGCGCATAAATTTGTTTCAGTGTTTTTCGATAAGGCCTAAGGGCGCTTTTAATGACGGGACTAAGTTTTTTCATGATGTCGTCGCTCCTTTTCAAATTGTAAGCCAAATAATAAGTAATACCAACATATTCGACTTATTATACTCGCTTTTATTAAATTAATTAAATGGTAAAATATTATTATGATTACAAGGCTAAAACGTGAATTCAGTGCTTTCATGGCGCTTGGCGAGTGTGTTTCTTATGGCGATAAATGCCCATCTTTGCTCGTGCCTTCGCTAAAAGGAGCCAGTGTGCTTCCACTGACCGGAACAGCGCTTTGTTTATTGTCGCTTCAAAACAAAAACGTCAAAATAACACCGAAATTGCTCATGAGCCAATATGGGCTATGGATTGGACAATTAGCGAAGCATCAAGATGCCGACGTCTCTTTGCTTGACCCGCAACTACTTCAGAGCGTGCATCAATATTTGGCAAACCATATGAATGTCAGTTTTTTTGCTCCCAATGAAATGCACATCGACAGTTCCGGACTCACGAGGCTAGGGCCACTGGCGTTTTATCTTGTTCGCTATAAAACCATGTTTGAAAAAAATCCGCCGGCAATGTACAACCTCATCCATTTGCTTGGGAGCTTAAGCGTCGGTCATCGTCGTGCTTCGTTGGCGAGTGGCTTATACTTGGCGGTGTGCACGACCCTGATTGAAATACGGCTCAAGAAGAACAAAGCTTTAACGGCGCTTGAAGTTAAAAAGGCCGGACGCATCGCGATTTCCAAAGCATTGCTATATTACAATTCGACATACGAGTACAAAGGCGAGACGGGTCATTTTGCATTGTTGCAATTGAATAAACAACAGCAAATGCATTTAGAAACGGTCGCTTTTTCGGAATTAAACCAATCTAATTATGCCGTCGATGTCGTTATCTCGTCTTTGTGGATCCTTTTTAATGTCACCAAAAGCAAAGCGATGTTCGAATTGCTATCGAGCGTGCATCTTCCGCAATTAGGCGTTGTCGCCTCATCGCTTTTTGCACTGGCATATGGCGAAAAAAGATTGTCCGGAACGTATAAAAAAAGATTCGAAGAAATCCTCGAATCTTTGAAAATATGACTTATTACTTTCTTAATCGTTAAGTATTCGATAGGTGTCGCGGGCAATCATAACTTCTTCGTCGGTGGGAATCACCGCGACTTTAACTTTGCTCGAAGGCAATGAAATGACGGCGAGCTTACCGCGCAACGGCAGATTGAATGCGACATCGTATTGAATTTCTAGCGCGTCTTTGATTTCTTCAAGAATTAGTTGGCGGACATGACCGGCGTTTTCGCCAACACCCGCCGAAAATATAATCAAATCGGCTCCGCCCAAGCGCACGAAATATTGACCGATAAAATCGGCGATGCGCCGCACGAATAGTTGACTCGCCAACGTGGCCCGAGCATGCCCCTTGGCCATCGCGTCTTCGATTTCTCGCGAATCGTTGGAGATGCCGCTGACGCCCAAAAGGCCAGATTTTTTATTGAATATTTCATACATTTCTTCATGTGTTTTATTATCGCGCAATGCGGCGAAATGAAGCACCGAAGGATCGATATCACCCGTGCGCGTTCCCATCATCAGACCACCGAGAGGGGTCAAACCCATTGTTGTGGCGACGCATTTACCGTCTTTGATGGCTGTAATCGAAGCACCAGAACCAATATGGCAAGAAATGATACGGGAATGATTTGGATTACCTAATAATTTGATTCCTTCTTGCGCCAAATATTGATGTGAGGTGCCGTGAAAGCCATAGCGGCGGATATCGTATTTTTCATAGTACTCATATGGTATCGGGAACAGGTAATCTTGCGGCTCCATCGTTTGATGAAAAGCCGTGTCGAACACCGCGACATGACCGACGTTTGGTAGTATTTTTTTAAAGGCGCGATAACCGACGAGATTCGGTTTGTTGTGAAGCGGGGCTAGTGGTATAAGCGCCTCGATGTTTTCTGCGCATGTTTCGTCGAAAATGGCGCTATTGGGATAAAATTTACCGCCTTGAACGACGCGGTGCCCAATCCCGGATATTTCATCGAAACTGCTGATGATTTTGTTTTCGACCAGTGCTTTTAATAGTAATTCAACACCGACGGCATGATTGGGAAGCGGATGCTCTTCACGAATCTTTCGTCCTTCGAATTCGATTTTGAAAATACCGTCTTGATGACCGATGCGGTCGGCCATACCCGAACAAATAACGTGTTCAGATGGCATTTCAAACAACTTGAATTTAAGGCTTGACGACCCGGCGTTAACCGCTAAAATTTTTCCCATGACAACACTCCCATGCAATACTCAAATTCTAGGCCAATAGGGCCGGATATTCAAGGACGAAATGCCAAACAGCCGAGCGATTTTCATATTAAACAAGGTAATCATTTTGTATAATTACAATAGATTTACGGAGGTTTTTTATGGCGTACGGCATTCTCTATGAATATTTACTCGGTCAAACAATCGATGGCTTTCGCTACTTTGGCGCACACTTTATCGAGTGCGAACGCATTGAAAAGTATCGTAACGGTCGCAAAAAAGTTATCAAGGAAAAAGGTGTCGTATTTCGCCTATATGCCCCCATGGCAAGCGATGTCAGTGTCATCGGCGAGTGGAATAATTGGGATTATGGTGCCAACAAAATGGATCGCGTCGACGATAGTGGCGTGTATGAAACATTCATCCCTGGACTAGTTAACTATCAATCGTATAAATACCATTTTAAAAACGCGCATGGCGTCTATGTCGACAAAGCCGATCCATTTGCGTTTTTTAGCGAATATCGACCGAATTCTTGTTCGCGTCTATTCGATATCGAAAACTTCATGTGGCACGATTACGAATATCTGAAAAGTCGTGACCGCAATTTCGACAAACCGATGAGCATTTACGAAATTCATCTTGGAAGTTGGAAAGGCCCAGTCGATGGTCGTAACCTCAGCTATGAGGAAATCGCCGATTATTTGATTCCATATTTACAGGAGCATGGCTACACTCATGTTGAAATCATGCCGATTACCCAGTATCCATTCGATGGTTCGTGGGGCTATCAAGCTACCGGATTTTTCTCGGTTGACTCCCGCTATGGCAATCCGATGCAACTCATGTCATTCGTCGACCGCATGCATCAAGCGGGATTCGGCGTCATTCTCGACTACGTGCTCGTTCATTTCGCGTCCGACGCTTATGGTTTAATCGAATTCGACGGATCACGTATGTATGAGTATGCCGATGGCAAAAACACATTCAGCCAATGGGGATCGCCTCAGTTCGATTTAGGAAAAGATCCCGTTCGTAGTTTTTTGATGAGTGGTGTCAATTACTTCTTGGAATATTTCCATTTTGACGGTATTCGCGTCGATGCCGTCAGCAATATCATCTATTGGGACGGGGATTCCAGTCGTGGTGAAAATGGAGGAGCTATTGAATTCATTAAGCGATTATGCGGCAAGATTCATTTTCGGCATCCCGACATCATGATGATCGCCGAAGATTCGACGGCGCATCCAGGCGTGACTAAGCCACTTGAACATGGCGGTCTCGGTTTCGATTACAAGTGGGACATGGGATGGATGAACGACACGTTGAAATACTATTCCAAAGACCCGATATACAAAAAATACGAACATAGCAAAATCACCTTCTCGATGGCGTATTTTTATTCTGAAAATTTCCTATTGCCACTTTCCCATGACGAAGTCGTCCATGGTAAAGGCACGATAATTAACAAAATGTGGGGCGATTACGACACCAAATTCGCATTACTACGTAATTTGTATACTTACCAATTCGCCCATCCTGGTAAAAAGCTCAACTTTATGGGCAATGAACTCGCCAGTTTTGATGAATGGAATGAATTAAGGTCGTTACCATGGAATCTCAAGACATATCCCAAACACGATTCAATCGCCCGCATGATTCGCGACCTCAATCTGATTTACGCCGCAGAAACCGCGCTTCATATTCATGAGCATGATCCGGCACGGTTCAATTGGCTGATGGTCGACAATTCCGACCAAAGCGTGTTCGCATTCGAACGTCACGACAATAACGGCCGCTTGATTTTTGTTTTCAACATGACAGGAAACTATTATCATCAATATGATATTGGTGTGACGATACCTGGGCGTTATGTGGAAATATTTAACTCCGACAAAGACGTTTATGGCGGCTGGAACCAATATAACGGGGCCCCGCTTTCCACAACTGACCAACCGGGACCCGAGCATCGACCCCACACATTAACGATTAAACTCGCGAGTTTCGGAGCTTTAATCCTCAAACACGACAAATAAATTTTTTTAAGGAGCACATATGTTCAATTCAGTTGCCAAATTTAAGAAAGAATACGAAGCGCGTCTAATCGAAAAATACGGGCGTGACGTTACCAACAGCCATATCACCGAAAGGTTTGACGTACTCGGGCGCATGGTCCGCGATTTTGCCGGATCCGATTGGCGTCGCACGCGTGAGAAGACGCTAGAAACCGGTCAAAGGCAACTCATTTACTTTTCAATGGAATTCCTAATTGGCCGCTTGCTCGTCAACAATATGCAAAATCTCGGTATTTATGAGACAGCGAAACAGGGATTGAAAGAACTTGGTCTCGACATTCACGAGTTAGAACAGCTAGAAACCGATGCTGGTCTTGGTAATGGCGGGCTTGGCCGTCTAGCCGCCTGTTTTCTTGATTCAATCGCTTCGTTAGGATATCCCGGACATGGTAACTGCATTCGTTACGAATACGGCTTTTTCAAACAGAAAATTGTCGATGGACGTCAAATTGAAGTGCCCGATCAATGGCTCGTCAATGGCAATGTCTGGGAAGTGCGCAAATTAAAACACGCCGTCGAAGTTAAATTTTATGGCAATGCTGAAACATATATCAAACCCGATGGCGGCTATGCCATTCGCACGGCGAATGCCGTGTGTATCAAGGCCGTTCCCTATGATATGTCGGTTGTCGGTTACCGCAATCACGTATCCAATTATTTGCGCCTTTGGAGTGCCGAACCGAGCGAAGAAAACCTTCCCGCCAACCAAAAGTTTGAGGATTACTTGCAAACTGTGCGTGAACTGACCCATGGTTTATACCCAGACGATACAACAGAACATGGCCGCATTTTACGTCTAAGGCAACAATATTTCCTCGTTTCAGCCGGCTTGCAATCGGCGATGCGTGGACATAACCGTCGTTATAAGTCTTTAAAAGATTTTTACAAATACTTTGTCTTTCAGTTAAACGACACGCACCCGATTTTGGCGATTCCCGAGTTCATGCGTCTTTTAATCGATGAATATGGCCACAGCTGGGATAATGCTTGGGCGCAGGTAAGCAAATGTATGGCGTATACCAATCATACAGTCATGGCCGAAGCACTCGAAAAATGGCCCGTCCATTATATGCAACAGCTGATTCCTCGTTGTTATATGATTATTGAAGAAATTCACCGTCGCAGTCAAATTCATTACAACGACATCGGCGCCAGCGATGACGCCAAGCGCAATATGGCGATTATTCGCGACGGCATGGTCCACATGACCAACCTCGCCCTTTACACCGGTTACTCGGTCAATGGCGTCGCCGCTTTGCATACCGAGATTTTAAAGAAAGACACTTTTTCCGATTTTTATAAATTTTTCCCACAAAAATTCAACAATAAAACGAATGGCATTACCCATCGTCGCTGGTTTTTGTACGCTAATCCGCAGTTGGCCAAACTTGTAAGCGACAAAATCGGCACTGACTGGATTAGCAAGCCTGAATTGCTTGAAAAATTCTTGCCTTTCGCCGACGATGAAACCGTGCAGCAACGCTTTTTGGCCATCAAACAAGAACTGAAGGATAAACTGGCCACTTACATATTGGCGAAAAACAAAATAGAGATTGACCCTAAATCGATCTTTGATGTGCAAGTCAAGCGGTTGCATGCTTATAAGCGACAGTTGATGAATATATTCCACGTCATTTATTTATATAACCGCATGAAAGAAGATTCGTTTTTTAGAATCAAACCACATACGTTCATTTTCGGAGCCAAAGCGGCCCCAAGTTATGTTTATGCTAAAAAAATCATCGAACTGATTAACGCCGTGGCACTTCGCGTTAACCGTGATCCCGATATCAGTCCTTACATGAAAGTCGTCTTCATTGAAAATTATGGTGTCAGCCTCGCCGAAACGATTATTCCGGCGACCGACGTATCTGAGCAAATCTCGACAGCCGGTAAAGAGGCCAGTGGTACTGGCAACATGAAATTTATGATTAATGGTGCCCTGACGCTGGGGACACTAGATGGCGCTAACGTTGAAATCAGCGAACTGGTTGGGCCTGATCATGCAGTCATTTTCGGACTGAAAGCGCCTGAAGTCGAGACGCTCAAACGTCGCGGCAGTTACAATCCTTGGGATGTTTATAATGCCGACTTCCGCATCAAACGAATTATCGATTCACTGATCGATGGAACTTGGAGCGATGGTAATCCCGATAAATTCCGACCGATTTTCGATGAAATCATGTATCACAACGATGAATACTTCGTTCTCAAGGATTTTGATAGTTACGTCAAAGCCCATGAAAAGATCGTATCCAAATACGAAGATCGCTCTGGCTGGGCTCGTAGCGCGCTTATTAACGTCGCCAAAGCCGGTTTCTTTAGTTCCGACCGCACCATCGAGCAATACAATGCCGACATTTGGCATCTTGAAAAAGTAAAATGACTATCGATTTAGGACCGCTGTTTGCTAAACAGCGTGAGCTGGACGCTCACATCCATGCCAATCATGGACTTGATTATTCATCGACGCGTCATAAGCGCATTTTGGCGCTTTTAGTCGAACTCGGCGAATTGGCCAATGAAACGCGCGCGTTTAAATTTTGGTCGCTGAAAGCACCTTCGCCGATTGAGAAAATACTCGATGAATACGCCGATGGAATGCATTTCTTTTTATCGTTGGGCATTGATATCGGCAGTCACAAGATGACTTACCTCGTCAAGCAACCACCACACGATTTCGTTCATCAAACGCTTTTGGTTTATCACAGTATTGACATTTTGCGCATGGAACAAGACACCAGTTCGTATGAAGCGGCATTTCAAACGTATCTCGACATGATTCCACTTTTAGGTGTATCTCCAGAAGATGCCATTGCCGCCTATTATCAAAAACTTGGCGTCAACTATAAACGTCAAGAACAAAAATATTAGTATAATTATTGCAAATAAGGAGCATAACAAATGAACGAAAAAGAACGACTGGAATTTCTCAAACGCTTTAGTGAAGTCAACGGGATTCCCGGCCATGAAAAGGAAGTGGCCAAACTTGCGAAACTGATGGTTGAAGGCTATGCCGACCGCGTCGAATTCGACAATCTCGGTTCGTTTTTAGCATACAAAGACGGTGAAAAAGGCCAGCCGACGATCTTATTCAGTGGTCACATGGACGAAGTCGGGTTCCTAGTACACAAAATCGAGGATAGCGGTATGCTACGCATTCATCCCGTCGGTGGTTGGTGGGGTCATGTGCTTTTAGCCCAAGTGATGACGATTACAACGCGCGATGGGCGTAAATACACGGGCGTCATCGGCGCGCAACCTCCTCATGGCATGTCCCCGGAAATGCGCAAACAAGTGCTGGAAATCAAAGACATGTATCTTGACTTGGGTGTCAGTGATAAAGCGATGGTCGAAGCCATGGGCATTAAAATTGGCGACATGATTACCCCATATACCGATTTTCGTGTACTTAACGATGGCAAGAGCCTGCTTGGCAAAGCGTGGGATAACCGCCTCGGCGTCGCCGCGGGCATCGAAGCGCTGCGCAACCTTAAAGACATTAACCATAAAGCAACGATTGTCGCCGCAGGAACGGTGCAAGAAGAAGTCGGCTTACGTGGCGCGCAAACAGCCGCCTATCACGTCAAGCCCGACATCGCTTTCGCCATCGACGTGACGATGAGCTATGATTTACCAACCAGCCCTAAAAACGACACCAAACTTGGTGGCGGCGTCGCACTGTCGATTATGGACGGTAGCGTGATCGCCCATCGTGGTTTGTTCGATTTCGTCGAAGCGCTGTGCCAAAAAGAAAATATCAAATACACTTACGACATCATGACCGCAGGTGGTACCGATAGTGGCGCCATCCACAAACAATATGATGGCGTCGTCACGATGACGCTTTCAATCCCGTGCCGTTATTACCACAGCCACGTTTCGATTATCAACTATGACGATTACGTGACCACTGTTAATTTATTAACAAAATTAGCGACGTCAATCGACGCTAATGTGCTTAAAGATTTGAAAGAATCAAAATTCCGCTAAATTTTTAAATGGTGGCGATAAGGCTGAATTGCGATATAGAGCAAGGCGGCGCCCGTGGCTCCCGCCAGTCCTTGGAGTGAGTCAAACGGCAGTGTTGCTAAAAGCAAGGACCCGGTTGGGTCAAGGATATAATAGCTAAGCGAATAAGTGGCCACCATCAATAGTGCCCCCACTAGCAAAGCCCCATAGTTATATGGGGTTTTAATTTTGGCAAACAAATATCCAGCCACGAGTGCTTCCAAAGATTTAGCGACGATCGTGAATGGGATAAAAAACAGATAACCTCCGTACAAATCAGCCAAACTCGCGCCGATGGCACCGACGAAAGCTCCAAAAATCGGATGCACGAAAATTGATGAAAAAATAATAACGATGTCACCCAAATTGAAATAGCCAACGCTCAATGGAATGTGAACGAATGCCGTGAGAATGAATGTCAAGGCGCTAAGAAGCGCAGCCAGCGTCATCTGGCGAATCGTGAGTTTCATAATGCACATGTATTATACATGATTGGAACGACTTAAAAGCGCCACGAGTATTTTTTCTTGCTACAATTAAGCGATGCGACGACTAATCGAAATAACTTATCAAACGACTACCTATTCGGTGTGGCTGACCCGTAAACGGATGAAACGCATTACGATGCGACCAAGCCCCGAGGGACTTTTAGTCAGTGCGCCGGTGGGTGTCTCGCTGCCTTTTGTCAAAGCGACAATCATCAAACATATGCCCAAACTTGTCGGTGCGCTCCAAAAAGAGGCGCCAATCAGTTCGGGCCATTTATATTTCCTCGGCCATAAATATCATAACGAATCAGATTATTTGAAGATGTATTTTTCAAGGCCTTTGTCTGATTTTGAAGCGCCGCTATTTCAAAGCGAACTGCGAAAAATCGCGTTACGATATTTCACGAGCCGCGTCCGTCATTATGAGGCAATCATGAAAGTAGATCGCCCGTATCAAGTCAAAATTAGGAAAATGAGCGCGCGCCTTGGCAGTAACACCAAAAAAAACCATACCCTGACGTTCGCCTTGAATTTGATTCATTACTCGGTACCGATCATCGACGCCGTCGTCGTGCATGAATTGGCGCATCATTATGCGTTTGACCACTCGAGAAACTTTTACGAAATCCTGTTAAAGTATTATCCTAACTATAAGGTTGAACACCAAAAAATCAGGCAGGGCTTTTATTCATGAAAACGATCAACAGCGTCCAGAATCCGCTTATTAAGCAACTACTGGAACTTAAGACTAACAAAGGTCGCCTTGCGGCACGCCGTTTTTTGATTTCTGGTTATCATTTGGTGGAAATGGCGGTGGCGAAACGGTTGGTCAAACTCGTGTTAACGCTCGAACCACTAGTTGACCTCGATCCAGCGATTGAACAAGTAATTGTCAGTGTGGCGATTATGAAAAAACTGGCTGATCAAGTCACGCCTCAAGGCATCATTGCCGTGTGTGAGGATGTACCACAGTTACCAATCAATGGGCCCCGCATCGCTTACCTAGATCAGATTAATGATCCAGGCAATCTCGGCACGATATTGCGATCAGCCAGCGCATTTGGAATCGATATGGTGCTTTTATCACCTGATTGCGTGTCAGTTTATAACCCAAAAACGATTGCCGCTAGCCAAGGCGCGATATTCGCGGTCAATGTTAGGGAAGCCTCGATTGATGATATTGCCCAACTGAAAGCAAAAGGATATCGCCTTGTCGGAACACTGCTAGACGCTAAGGCTATCCCATCAAACGAATACGAGTGGTTCGATAACACCGTCGTCATCTTCGGTAACGAAGCGCATGGCATCTCGGAGCAACTCGTGCCACTGCTTGACGATAAAATCATGATTCCGATTACTAATGTCGAATCGTTAAATGTAGCGATGGCGGCTTCGATTGTTTTTTATGACATGAAGTATCGGTGATTTTGTCTATTTATGATATAATTCACGTATACGTCGAAGAGAACTAGTACCGGATGGCGCAATTGATAGGGAAGAGTGAACAGTGGAACCACTCGCAAGGAGCCGCCAGGGAATTCAGCTCGGAGTATGGCTCGTCCCGTCAGGCAGCGTTAATGCCGTTAGTGCGTAAAGTCTTTTTACGAAATAGGATGGCACCACGGCGAAACGTCGTTCCTTGGGAATGACTTTTTTTATTTAACGGAGGCAATTATGGAAGAAAAAATAAGTTTAATACTCCTCGAAGCACTTCACGCGATTGATCAGGCAAATACCGAAGTCGCGCTAATGGAGGCGCGACACAAATACTTGTCGAAAAAATCGGAGCTCATGGGTCTATTTGGACAAATGAAAGATGTGCCCAGCGACAAAAAAGCCAGTTATGGCCAACTCATCAACGATGCGCGAGCTAAAATTGAAGCGGCGCTGGCGCTAAAGAAGACAAAGTTTGACGAAGAAGCGCTTCAAAAAAGGTTCATCGATGAAAAAATCGACATCAGCCTCCCTGCCAGTAGCGAAGATCCCGGGGTACGCAATCCCTATTACATCGTCCGTGACGAAATGGTCGATATTTTCATTGCCCTTGGTTATGAAGTAGCCGAAGGTCCTGAAGTAGAAAGCGACCACTATAACTTCGAATTGCTCAACATTCCCAAAGACCATCCCGCTCGCGACATGCAAGACACGTTCTATATTGATCCGGCGACTTTGCTTCGCACTCATACTTCCCCAGTCCAAGCGCGAAGCATGGAAAAAGCTCGGGGTACGCCGATTCGCATGATATGCCCAGGCAAGGTGTATCGACGCGATGATGACGATGCGACGCATTCGCATCAATTTGCCCAAGTCGAAGGGTTATTAATCGATAAGAACATCAATCTAGGTCACCTGCAAGCCACGCTCAGTTTATTCGTGAGGAAGTTATTCGGCGAAAAACGCGAAATAAGACTTCGCTCAAGCTATTTTCCGTTTACGGAACCGAGCGTTGAAGTCGACGTAAGTTGCGCCGAATGCGGTGGCAAAGGTTGTTCGATGTGCAAAGGTAGCGGTTGGATTGAAATTTTAGGGGCTGGCATGGTTCATCCCAACGTGCTGCGGATGTCGGGCTATGACCCCGATGTCTGGAGTGGTTTTGCGTTTGGCGTCGGCATCGAGCGGGTCGCCATGCTCCGTTATGGCATCGACGACATTCGTCGCTTTTATCAAAACGACATCCGCTTCATCAAGCAGTTCATGAAAGGATAACGCCATGAAAGTATCACTTAATTGGGTCAATCGTTATGTTGACCTCCACGACATTACGCCGGAAGAAATCGCCAACCGATTGACATTTGCCGGAATTGAGGTCGAGGGTATCGAACGTCGAGCCGTCGGGACTAATCTTGTTACCGCTCATGTATTAGAAGCGCGATTGATGGAAAATAGCGATCATCTATCGATCTGTCAAGTCGATATGGGGTCGAAATACGGCACTGCTCAAATCGTGTGTGGCGCGCCTAATGTCAAAACGGGCCAAAAAGTAATCGTCGCCCGACCAGGCGCCGTTTTAAGCGAAGTCAAAATTTCCAAATCAAATATCCGCGGTCATGAAAGTAACGGAATGATTTGTTCTTTACTCGAACTTGGCGTCGACAAAAAGTTTTTATCGCAAGAGTCAATTGAGGGCATTGAAGAATTGCCCGAAGATACACCAATCGGCCGTGAAGACGTGTTGGCGCTATTAGGGCTTGAAGATACGATTCTAAATTTAAAATTATTAGCTAATCGTCCCGATGCTTTAGCGGTTTATAATATCGCCCGTGAGTTAGCGACCCTGTTTGATCGACCATTGAAATCGTGGCAAGTATCCTTGAATCAAGGAAAAGCGCCAAAATTCGAAGTCGCTGTGACAACGGATAAATGTCCGCAATTTTCGATTCGCACGGTCATGGGTATTGGTCACGGACACACGCCCGCACATATTGAACATGCGCTGTCCGCCATGGGCATGCGCCCAATCAGTCCTTTGGTCGATATTTCTAATTACGTAATGCTATTGACCGGACAACCGCTCCATATTTATGATATCGACCGCTTGGAAGAAGCTAAATTGACGATTGTCGATGGCGTCAAACATCCGTTTTATGCCCTTGACGACAACGAATACCAAACCGAACCAAGCGACATTGCCATTTTTAGCGGCCAGACGATTGCCTGTCTTGCGGGCGTCATGGGCAGTAACAAAACCGGCGTGACCCAATCGACTAAAAACATCGCCATCGAAGCCGCCAATTTTCATGGAGCAACCATTAGACAAACCTCGATTCGATTGAATTTACCGTCTGAATCGAGTCAACGTTTCATCAAGGGCATCAATCCGCATCAAGCTGAAGCGGTGCTTGATTTCACGATTCATCTGATTGGCGAAGTGCTCGGGTACGATGAATACTCTGCCACGATCGCCCATGACAAGATCAATCATCAGTTAAAACAGATACCATTCACATATGAAGCCATCAATGCCCGTTTGGGAACGAATTTCAGCCATGCTCAAATCGATACTACGTTAGCCAAAGTCGGAATCAAAGTTAAAAGTAACGAGTTGCTAGCGATAATCCCCGCCCATCGCATCGATATCGAAGGCGTGAGTGACTTATCAGAAGAAGTGATTCGAATATTAGGGTTCGAGCATATCGATGTCAAACTTCCACCACTGACAGCGCTTCATGCCGGATTATCGACTAATCAAGTCAAAACCGACAATATTAGACGCTATTTAAGGGATCGTGGTCTTGACGAAGTCGTCAGTTACACGCTGTTACATCAACGTGAAATCGGAAAATTCCGATTGCTCAATCAGGATGAAGTCTATAAACTTGGCAATCCGATGAGTGACGAACGTGAATATGTGCGCGGAGGTTTGCTCTATTCACTGCTGAAAGTTGCTAATTACAACGTTGCCCGCCAAAATAAGAATCTGGCCATGTTTGAAATAAGTTCGATTGAAACAAAAGCGCTTCGGTCAACCTATCTCGGCGCCATCCTTGTTGGTCAACGCTATCGCCGCGGTCGTCTTGACGATAAACCATATGATTTCTATGATGCCAAAGGTTTGGTGGAATCGATGATGAACATCTTGGGAATCGAAGCCGGAAGATATCGATTCGAACCACTGGTCAAATGCGAACAAGAACTGCATCCGGGCCAAAGCGCAACCATCATTATCGATAACAAAGTGATTGGAGCGCTTGGAACGTTATCGCCGCTGGCATACTCCGAGTTCGATTTCAAAAAAGAACCAGTCGTCTTATTAGAACTAGATTTCGGTTATTTGTTGGGCATTAGGGTCTCCAGCTTGAAAATGAGCCCGCTATCAAAATATCCAACCGTCAGTCGTGATCTAGCGATTATCGTCGACAAGAAAATCGATGCCAACTCGCTCGTGCGAGTCATCCGTAAAACGAGCAAAGACTTGATTCGTTCAGTTGATATTTTCGATGTCTACACTGGCCAACATATTGACAATGACAAAAAGTCAATCGCCTTGTCAATTGAACTCGGCAGCGATAAAAAGACACTGACTGAGGCCGAATGCGGCGAGACAATCGAGAAGATTAAAGTCGCATTAGCTCAGACATTTAACGCATCGTTTAGAATATAGTCGTTAAATAGTCAATATATAGTAAGTAAATAGCGTTTTAGCGGCTGATTAGCCAAAAAGGCGCTTTTTATTTATTTCATAAAAACGCATCTTAATGCTTTACAAACCGAAAGCGTGCTTATAGAATGGAAGCATAAGTGGGAGAAAGTGGGAGAAAAATGTTCTTTGGCAGTTTTACTTACTCGCTTGATAATAAGGGGCGTCTCGTCGTTCCGGCCAAGTTTAGGTTGGCTGTCGATGAAACGCTTTATGCCATGCGAGGTCATGAGAAATGCCTGTCACTTTTTCCTGTTGCCTCGTTTGAAAAACTCCAAGACCGCATCGGCAAACTCGATTATAACCAAAAGGCCGCCCGTGACTATATTCGTGTCATGTTGGGCTCAACCATCGAAATGACGATAGACAGTCATGGACGCATTCAAATACCAGTGACGACCTGTAAGCTATATGGGCTTGAAGGATTAGTTCGCATCATCGGCGTCGGCGATCACATCGAAGTATGGTCGGAAGACGCTTGGACGAAGTATGAACAAGCTGCCGATGCCAGCTTTGAGGCAACCGCCGAATCGTTGAAGGAGTAGGCGATGGACGCCCATAAGCCGGTGCTTCTAAATGAAGTTATCGCGGGACTAGCCATCGACCCGACAAAGACGTATGTCGATGCGACGTTTGGTCGGGGCGGACATGCCGAAGCAATCCTAAATCGCTTGACGACTGGTCACTTATACGCCTTCGATCGCGACATCGCGGCGATTGAAGCCGGGCAAGCATTAGTACAGCGCTATCCCGGAAAATTGAGTCTCATCCATGACAATTTCACACAAATGGGTGTGCGTCTACAAATGTTGGGCGTCACCGAAGTAGATGGAATTGTGATGGATCTGGGCGTCTCCTCGCCACAGTTCGATGAGTCGGACCGTGGCTTTACCTACCGAGACGATGCCGTGCTCGACATGCGGATGGACCAAAGCCAAAAGCTAACCGCTGAAGCGCTTGTCAATTATTCTGATTTAAAAACATTAACGAACATCTTGCGAGAATACGGTGATGAACCGCAAGCTTACCAAATCGCCAAAGCCATCATCGCCGCCCGTTCCGAAGCCAATATCACAACGACGGGGCAACTCGTCGCCATCATCAAAAGTGCAAAACCGCAACGGGAACTGAAGAAAAAGGGACATCCAGCCAAACAAGCGTTTCAGGCGCTACGTATCGCAGTCAACGACGAGATTAATAACCTAAGAAAAACGCTCGATGTCGCCGTAGCATTACTCGCCCCCAAAGGGCGCCTCGCCGTCATTACGTTCCATTCAGGCGAAGACCGCATCGTCAAAACGAAGTTCAAAGCATTGACGGTTCAACAAGGTTCTAGATATGGACCGGAAGCGCTCCACATGCCGAAACCCCTCGATTACAAGTTATATAACCGCGATGTGATCTTGCCATCGCCTGAAGAGATTAGCGAAAATCATCGCGCCAATAGCGCCAAACTGAGAATCATCATCCGCAGTGAAAGGAACGAGCCATGAAAGATAAATTAATCAAATATCATCGTAAAGCGAGTTACTACCGGACCAGGAAAGTTGCGTTATTGGCCATGGCGCTCATGTTCATGACGGCGTCGATTGCCGTCCCGCTATCATTGATGAACGTCGATGCCCAACAATCCAGTACTAGCAGCCAAATTAGCGAAACGGAGATTGATACGAGCGAAGATATGCCAATCTGACGCTTGAGGTCAAAGATGAGAGGAAGGAGCTAGCCAACCATGAAAAGCATTAAGCAAGACTATCAACTTGCCAGCGCCAATTCGTTTGAATCGCGCTTGGCTCACGCCCGCATGTTCAAACAAAACGTGTTGATCGTAAAGTGGGTCGTGTTTGCGGTTTCGGTGACATTGTTGCTCTTATATTTTCTTAGCCCCATCAGAGACATCATGTTCGTATCTTAATTAACTGACTTATGGAAAAATTGACGTTTGTACTCGATGTTGGCTCCGGCTCAACAAAATTGATTGCCGGTTACGTTCTTGACCAAAAACCGATTGTGGTCGAGGCTTTTAGCGCATCCGTCCCCCACCAACTCGAGGATGGACGGCTTGTCAATTTGGATATTTCCACCACGATTGCCACCAAACTTATCGCCCAAATGGAAAAAAGCGTGGGCCAGAAAATTTTGGAAGTCGTCTTGACAATACCGCCACATGGATTACAAATATTCGAGGCGACGAAGACGACCAACATCATCTCGCAACAAGCCATCATCGCCAATATGGACATTAAGAATCTACACAATCTTTTCCGCAAAGAGAAGATTGGCGACCAATACGTCCAAATCGGCATCGTGCCTGAAATATTCGAACTCGACGATAATGTTCAATTCGAAACAGCACCGATCGGCGAAGTGAGCAACAATATCACATTGACAGCCAATATTCATTTTGGCGATCGGCAGATCTATCAAGATTATACTGATTTGGCAAAACGGATTGACGTTAAGATTCGACGCCTTGTCGTCGACGTTCATGGTCTGGGCGAACTTTTATCACTGTATCCGGATACTCCCGATGAATACTTGTTAATTGATTTTGGATCAGCTTTGACCAGCATCTCATTTATTGCCCAAGGTCGGATATTTGGAACGACGCATTTCGACATGGGCGCGCGTCAGCTCACCGATCAGATCGCAACGATGCTTGACCTTCCGTTTGAAGACGCCCTAAAACTTCAAGAGCAGTTCGGGTACGATTCGCGAGAAAATTATTACGACGGTATCGTCTATCCGACGATTCACGATCCCGAAGTCAAGGTCAAGATTACCCAAAGCATGCTTAATCGTTCAATCGAAAGTTATTTTGACGCTTGGATGAAAGAATTGCGCCGTTACATCGCCTCGCCTCCGCAGGAAATGGCTGCCGAAGTCGATTTCGCAAAGCTGCCATGGGTATTCATCGGCGGTGGGCGCCGTTTAAAAGGATTCATCGACCTTTATCAAAATTATGGCGGCCATGCGGATTACCGCATCCCCAAAATCGACGTCATCGGGGCGCGTTCGCCCATCTATGCTTCAGCGCTTGGCGCCCTGCTAGTCGCCGAAAAATACTCATTAATCAACGAAGAAAATTTGATTCCGGTCACCAATGTCGAGCGGGTCAAAACAAATAAAAGGAAACCTTCATATAGCGCATATGAAGACGAATTATAGAGGTAATGGACATGGTAGACAAATACATTGAAGAACTTGACAATTTCGAACCGGCAGCCCGCATCGTCGTCATCGGGGTCGGAGGCGCTGGTAACAACGCCGTCAATCGCATGATCGACGATGAAATCGAAACCATCGAATTTTACGTGGCCAACACCGATAAGCAAGCCTTATCGACGAGCAAATCGCGCAATCGGTTGATTTTGGGCAACAAAACGACGAATGGCTTAGGCGCAGGAGGCAATCCCGACGTCGGCCGCCAAGCCGCCGAAGAAAGCATTGAAGACATTCGGGGCATCGTCAAAGGCGCGAACATGGTGTTCATCGCCGCTGGGATGGGCGGGGGCACCGGTACTGGTGCGGCGCCTGTCATCGCCCGTATCGCCAAAGAAGAAGGATGTTTAACCGTCGGCATCGTCACGCGCCCATTTAGTTTCGAGGGCAAAAAGCGCATCGCTAATAGTGTCGCCGGTTTGACTGAACTTAAAAAAGCCGTTGATTCGATGATTATCGTCAGCAACGATAAATTGATGATGACTGCCGGCAACATTCCAATTGGACAAGCATTCCGCGAAGCCGATAACGTCTTATCGCAATCGGTCAAAACAGTAACCGATTTGATTTTGATGCCCGCCGTTATTAATCTTGATTTTGCCGACGTACGCAATGTTTTGAAAGCCAGTGGCATCAGTTTGATTGGCTTTGGGATGGGACAAGGCGACAATAAGGCGCTCAACGCCGCCCAATCGGCCGTCAGTTGTCCATTGCTTGAATCGAGCCTGACCGGTGCCCGCAAAGCGATCGTCGCCATCACATGCGGACCCGAAGTCAGTTTATACGAAGCCCAAGAGACGGTTGACCGCATCATTGAAATCGCCGGCACGAACCTCGATATCAAATTTGGCGTCGCCATCAACGAACAGCTAAGCGATCAAATTCTCGTCAGTGTCATCGCCGCCGATTTTGCCGAAGAATACGATTATACGGCTGTTCCGAGTTACCAAGCCGTCAAACCATCCGTCAAAGAAAATATTTCACTGCTCGACGGAGGTGAGGAAGGCGAAGTGAAGGAAACGCCACTTGTCGATGAAACGACAAGCCTATTACCAGAATTCTTAAGCGACAAACACTTACAATAACCTTGCCTATTGTCTAGCAAATGTGACATAATGACTGCATAAATCGATGGTGACGACACGTCGTTGATTTCAAACTCGTTAACAGCGATTCGGCAACTGGTGCAAGGCCGATTAACGAACATCAACGGTATCCCGTCTCCCGAGCGGCGCTGAAATGAGTAAGCCCGTCGGATATCTCCGTTATCAGATCGTAAGTGCGTAACGAATCGTTACGAATTAAGGTGGTACCGCGCCAAGGCGTCCTTAGGGACGCTTTTATTATTTAAGGAGCAAAGCGATGGAAGTAAAAAAATCATTATTAATGCCGAAGACGAATTTTGAAATGCGCGGCAACTTGAATATCAAGGAACCGCAGTTCGTCAAATCGTGGCAAGACCAAAACTATTATCAGGCGATGTTGGATCATCGCCAGGGCTGCCCAGAATTCCAACTCCATGATGGGCCACCCTATGCCAATGGCGACATGCACGTGGGCCATATGCTTAACCGCTTTCTAAAAGATATCGTCGTCCGTTACAAAAACATGCGTGGATTTTATACTCCGTTCACGCTTGGATGGGACACTCATGGTCTCCCGATTGAAAACCACTTGACGAAAAAGGGCGTCAACCGCAAGTCGATGTCAACCGCATCTTTCCGCGAGGCCTGTCGCGTCTTTGCGCTTGAGCAAGTCGATCGTCAAAAAGAACAAATTCGGCGTTTAGGCGTCGTCGGCGATTTCGACCATCCTTATGTGACACTCCACCCTGATTACGAAGCCGCTCAAATCGGCGTCTTTGCGCAAATGGCGCTCAGCGGCCTTATCTATAAAGGTTTAAAGCCGGTTTATTGGTCACCGAGCAGCGAATCAGCTTTAGCTGAAGCCGAAATCGAATATGAAGATGTCACATCCACGGCTATTTATGTGGCTTTTTCGGTCTCGAAGGCGGTCGGACCGCTGCAAATCGGCGACAAGTTAGTAATATGGACGACAACCCCCTGGACGCTTCCTGGCAATTTGGCAATCAGCGCCCATCCCGAGTTTGTCTATGGTCGTTATGACACCGACTTGGGCACACTCGTATTTTTAACTGATCTAAAAGAAGTACTCGTCAAAGCTTTGGGTTTACAAAAAGCCGAACTCATCAAAACATTCCTTGGTAAAGACATCGAATTCGCCGAAGCCGACCATCCATTTTTGCCACGTAAGTCAATCTTGATTTTAGGTGAGCATGTTACCAGTGATACTGGCACTGGACTCGTGCATACGGCACCTGGGCACGGCGAAGAAGATTTTACGGTCGGCAAAGCCTATCATTTGGCGCCACTTTGCCCCGTCGATGGCCGCGGTATCATGACCGAAGAAGCTGGAAGCGAACTCGCCGGGATGTTTTATGAGGCCGCCAATGAGAAAATCATCACGATGCTTAAAGATTCAGGTTCCTTACTGGCTTCCCATAAATACCCCCACAGTTATCCCCATGATTGGCGCACTGGCAAACCTTTGATCTACCGAGCGACGCCGCAATGGTTTTGTTCGATTGAACCAATTAGACAGCAACTGCTTGAGGAAATCAATCGCGTCAAATGGACACCAAGTTGGGGGAAATTACGCATCCACAACATGATTAAAGACCGCGGTGATTGGTGCATCTCGCGCCAACGCGTGTGGGGCGTTCCGATTCCGATTATTTATAACGAAGACGGTTCTCCGATTATCGACGAGAATGTCTTCAAGCATATTCAAAAACTCATTCGCGAGCACGGGTCCAACGTTTGGTTTGAAAAAGAAGCCAAAGACCTACTACCCGATGGCTATCACAATCACGCCTCGCCGAATTTCGGGTTCTATAAGGAAACCGATATTATGGACGTGTGGTTCGACTCCGGATCATCAAGCGTTGGTGTGCTACTTGAACGAGGACAAAAATGGCCGGCGGATTTGTACTTAGAAGGCTCCGATCAATATCGAGGTTGGTTTAATTCGAGCCTGATTATCGGCGTTGCTACAAGAGGCCGAAGTCCCTATGATCAAGTCGTTAGTCATGGTTTCGTCGTCGATGGCAAAGGTGAAAAAATGTCCAAATCCAAAGGTAACGGCATCGATCCGTTGAAGATGTGCCAAGTATACGGTGCCGATATTTTGCGGTTATGGGCGGCCACCGTCGATTATCAAGCTGACGTGCGCGCCAGTGAGGATATTTTCAAAGGTAACGCCGAAGGATATCGCAAAATCCGCAACACGATCAAATTCATGCTTGGCAATCTGTCCCATGGCGACCAGGGGCAATTCAACCCCATAACCGAGATGCAAACGGACTTAGCCATCATCGATCGCATGGCGTTAGCCTCGTTTGACCGTTTGGTGAGCCGCGTCAGTGAAGCGATGGATGAATATAACTTCGCGGGAGCGATGATGTACGTATCCAATTTCGTGTCTCGCGATTTATCCTCGTTTTACTGCGACATGACCAAAGACATCCTTTACTGTGAACCAATGACTTCTATTAGGCGTCTACAAGTACAAACAACGTATTATCGGATTTTGTCAGGCCTAATTTATATGCTGACACCTTTGCTTCCTTTCACGATGGAAGAAGCGTATCAACAACTGCCGGGAACCAAGTCGATGTTTGCGCAGTTAAACGATTATCCGATCGTCAATCAGCTCGACTCGGACTTGCTACAACGATATGACGAACTACTAGATGTACGCGACATCGTGCTTAAGAAGCTCGAGGAAGGGCGTAGTAGCGGCATCTTTGGCAGCGCACAAGAAGCGCGGGTGGTACTGACATTGCCCGAGGGCCGTATTTATGATCTTCTATCAAGCATTGATCAACTGGAACTGGCACGGTATTTCATCGTCAGTGAAGTCGAATTGAAATTGGGAGAAACCGTCGTAGCCAACGTGTCGCGGCATCAGGGCCATAAATGCGACCGTTGCTGGAATTATTATGATGACATCAACCAAGTCGAAGAAGTAAAACTGTGCACGCGTTGCCTTGAGGCGCTGAACATATGATTAAGAAACAGCTTGTCGCCTTTTTCCGATCGTTTGGTTGGTTGGCAATTTTAATTGTCATCGTCGACCAAATCACGAAATGGGCCGCTTATCTTAACGATGTCTCGCTGACAATCATCCCCGGTTTCTTTCGCCTTGATTACACTAGAAACACGGGCGCCGCATGGTCGATTCTTTCATCGGTGCCGTGGCTATTAGCAATCATCAGTTTCGTGGCCGGTATCGCCATGATTGGTTTTTTCTTTTATAAAAAAGCCAGCCTTAATCAATGGTGGAAAGCCGCGCTGATGCTAATGATTGGAGGCACATGGGGCAATTTTATCGATCGCGCCTTTTATCAAGAAGGTGTCATTGATTTTTTGGCCTTTAACATCTTTGGCTATCCGTTTCCAACGTTTAACGTCGCCGACATGGCACTGGTCGTGGGCACGATTTCTTTGATAATCATTATGTTAATTGAGGATCATGTAAAAGCTAAACATGCCAAATAGCGTCATTCACATTACTAATAGCGAACAAACATTGCGGCGCATCGATAAGCTTATAGCCACGATGCGTACCGATTTATCACGGTCGCGCGTCGAATCACTTATTAAACAAGGAGCAATTCGCGTCAATGGGGAATTAGTGCGACCCTCGTATTTGCCCCGTCTTAACGATACGATCGAAATAGCGATTCCCGACCTTAGTGAATCGATATTACCAAAAGCGGAAGTGCCATTTACCGAGATTTACCGTGACGAAGACATCATCGTCATCGATAAACCTGTCGGTGTCGTGACCCATCCCGCACCTGGCCATCGTGATGATACGCTTGTCAACGGATTGTTAGCCCGATATCCCACACTCAGTGGCATTAACGGCGTCAAACGTCCGGGCATCGTCCACCGAATTGATAAGGACACTTCGGGCTTATTGGTCGTCGCCGTCAATGATGTGGCCCACCGTCATCTTGCAAAGCAATTGGTTGACCATAGCATGCACCGTGAATATATCGCGCTCGTCAAAGGCGTCATCACTGAGACAGAAGGCATCATTGATGCTCCGATTGGACGGGATCAACGCTATCGCCAAAAGATGGCTGTCAATCTTAGACTTGGAAAAGAAGCCAAAACCAACTTTAAGGTTATATCAAGATTCAGTGGCTATACACTGCTAGCCGTGCGCCTTGAGACAGGACGCACCCATCAGATTCGCGTGCATTTGTCCTATATTCTCCATCCAATCGTTGGCGATCCATTGTATGGAGGCAAAGATCCGTTATACAAAGACGGGCAATTACTACATGCGCATAAGTTAATGTTGACCCATCCGCATACTGGTGAAAAAATGACGTTTGAATGTCGACTACCGCCACATTTTATTAACGTTTTGGAAAAATTGCAGTCTTAATCCTTCTTATTAAGCGACTCTAATAACCGTTGATAATTCTTGAAATTATTCTTCACTAAGGTTTTGGTAACATCCAAACCTTTTTTGCTAGTAAATTCATAAGCCGCCTGGTCGACTTTGGCTCCGGCGCCGAATGGAAAGTTGTTTTGATAAATACTTTCTAACTTCGCCATGTAATTTAAAAAAGCATAGCGGGCGATGATCGAGGCGATGGCCACGCTTGGATATTGGTTTTCGGCTTTGGTTTGAAAAATGATGTCGAGTCGACCATCTTTGTGATCAGAAACATATTTAGCATATTGTAGCGGTGTGCAAAACTGATCGACATAGATTGGGGCGCGAGGATGTTTCTTGTGTAGCTTATGAAGGGCTGAATGATGAAGCCAAGCTTTAATCTTGTTAATGTTAAAACCCTGATTCACGAGCTGGTTATATTTGTCGTTACTGACTGTCAATAGTGAGAAAGGGACTTTCTTTGAAAGAATCGGACCAAGATGACGTATTTGTTCGTCGCTGATGGCTTTGCTATCGCCGATGCGATATTGGTCAAGTAGCGGTAAATTCTTAAGCCCGAAGTAAGTCGCGCACACGACGATTGGTCCAAAAAAATCACCAGTTCCGACTTCATCAGAGCCAATTTGCGGACCAAGATCTTGCCAGCCTGTGGTAGTTTTTGGTTTCACGGTATCAGGTATTGACGCAACCTCGCCCCATAAAGCGGCCTCAGTAGCCACGCCTTGGCCGCTAAATACGGCCTTGCGGAATCCATGGTGGTCTTTTTCATACAATAGAATCGTGATTTTGTCATGACGAGCGGCAAAAAGCACATAAGGATTATTACTCATTATTTTTTCATGCTCATAAAAGGCGATGAAAACGGACGTTTTCTCAACTGGTATTTTGATGGTCAGCAGTGCATTTGATTTCATAAATCTCCTTGATAATACCATATTAGTCATACTTATTAATACATTGACCAAAGCCATGATGGTATCATAAATAAGTATGAAAGACATTGAGTCCATTTTAGAGTTCACCGCCATCAAAACTCGGCTTTTGGCCCATGCCCACACCGTAATCGCCACTAAAGCGATTGAAACGCTTTCGTTCATCGACAAGAAGAAATTAGCCGCCGAACTCGCGATGCTGACGGAAATGATGTCGTTCGCGCAACGGTATGCGCCATTACCGATTCAATCAAGCCAACTACTAGCCCCATATTTTGATAAAGGGAGAAAGGGTGCCGCTTTAACTCCCATTGAAATCAACGATGTCGCTGAAGACTTGCGCACGTTTGCCCGCGTCATTGCCATATTCAAAGGTAAACAAGGCTCGTTCCCGTTACTTGGCAAGTTGATTTCGTCACTCGCGAGTCTTGACGATTTGCTCGAAAAAATTACGCGCGTGTTGGCACCCGATTTATCGATAAAAGATTCCGCGAGCCCCGCCTTAAACAAGATTCGGCATCAAAAACGCTCATTAACACAAAAAATCAGCCATCAAATTAACAAATTAACCGAAACGTATTCCTCGTATTTATCTGATCGGCAAGCAGTCGTTCGTAACGGGCATTTGGTCTTGCCCGTGCTCAGTCAAGAAAAGGGCAAAGTCGAGGGCATCATCCACGCGATATCCGACACTGGGTACACCACGTTCATCGAACCGAGCGCACTTGTGAGCTTGAACAACGAAATGTATGTGCTCGAACAAGCCGAACTCGAAGAAATACACCGCATCTTGCTAGCACTGACCCAGGCGATCATGGTTCATGAAACGCCAATCGTATCCGGAAACGAAACATTGGGATATCTCGATCTTATCGGTGCCAAAGCCACCTATGGTCTTGAAATAAACGCGCACGTCGCTGAAATATCATTAGCACGCACGATTGAGTTGGAGTTGGCCCGCCATCCGCTTATCGATTCGCGCAAAGTCGTGCCCAACACATTCAAACTTGACGATAAAAACCGCATCGTGATTATCACCGGACCAAACGCCGGAGGCAAAACCGTTGCCATGAAAACGGTGGGACTGCTCGTTTACATGCATCAATGTGGCCTCGCGCTTCCCACAAGCAAACCAGGACGCCTCAGCTATTTTGATAATATTTACGCCGATATCGGCGATTCACAAAGCTTAATGGACAACCTATCGACATTCGCCGGGCATATTTCCAATTTGGCGATGATGGTGAGGCAAGTCGATCCGACCGATTTAGTACTCATCGATGAGTTGGGCACCGGCACCGATCCAAGCGAAGGTGAAGCCCTAGCGGTTGCCTTATTGCGTTACATGGCAAAAAAAGGTCCATTTGTGATTGTCTCGAGCCATTTTGCTTTGCTAAAGCAGCTTGGTTATAGCGAAGCAGGCATGCGAAACGCTTCAATGCGGTTCAATGAAAAGAAATTGACGCCGACCTACGAATTGGTCCTCGACATTCCCGGACGTAGTTATGGTCTGGAAATGGCGCGTCGCTATGGCCTCGATGATGAAATTATTGCCGCGGCCGACCAAATCATTGCCTCGTCACGTCAAGATGCCAGCAAACTGATTGATGATTTGCAAATCGAACTTGAAGAGCAACGCGAAAAAACTTCTTCATTGCTTGAAAAAGAAACACTACTCCAACGGCGTCTTCAAAAAGCCGACGAGGACCAACAGCGCATCGAACAGGAAAAACGCAATCTTCAAGCAGAAATGAAACTTGAACGCACCCGAATTTTGCAACAAGCACAACAAGAAGCGCAACAAGCGATTGCCGCGTTGTCGAATCCGAGTTTGAAGCTTCACGAAGCAATCGCCATCAAGCGAATGCTTGAACATCAGGATTTAGAAGAAGAACTAATAGTTTCTAGCGATCAAGGCGAACTCCGTGTCGGTGATTACGCAGCCTATGAAGCACTTGGAGTCAGTGGCAAGATTACATCGATCTCCAAAAAGCAAACGACATTACTGACTAACGATGGAAAAACAATCAAGGTGACGACCGCCAATTTGGTGAAAATCGAGCCTCCCGCTGACAACGAGAAAAAGGTCGCTTTTATCAATAAAAACGAAATTCGCGTTTCGCAGGAGCTTAACATCATCGGTCAACGCGTCGACGAAGCTTTGGATAGCCTCGACGCGTATCTTGATAGTGCGCTGGCTGCCAATCTGAAACGCGTGCGTATTATTCATGGTCTAGGTACCGGCGCATTGCGCCGGATGGTCACCAATTACCTTGACAGCAAATCGTTCGTCGCCTCATATCGCTATGGCGAAGCGGGCGAAGGTGGTGCTGGAGCCACCGTCGTCTTTTTGAAATAATGATGCTTAATTACAAACCTTTGATTGCCAATCTTCCTCAATTGCCTGGCGTTTATCTAATGAAAAACGACAAAGGCAAGATCATTTACGTTGGCAAAGCCAAGAACTTGTCAAAACGCGTTTCGCAATATTTCACGCGGCCCCAAAGCGGCAAAGTTTCGGCGATGGTTCATGCCATCGCCTCGTTTGACACAATCATAACAAGCTCAGAAAAAGAAGCGCTTATTTTAGAGATGAATCTAATTCATCAACACTATCCCCGTTATAACGTCCTTCTAAAAGACGGAAGTCACTATCCGTATATCGCCCTTCGAAAAGGGCCTGACCCCCACTTGAAGATCATGCGCAAGAACACGGACAAACATTATCTTTACTTTGGGCCATATCCCAATTCTCGTAGTGCTTACCGAACCATGGACTTGCTCAATAAGGTGTTTCCACTTCGAAAATGTAACATCATGCCGCACACAGCGTGCCTATATTATCATTTGGGACAATGTCTTGCCCCATGCATACAAACAATCGATAAAGCAACTTATGATAAATTATCAGTTGATATACAGTCGTTTTTAAGTGGTAAAACCGAAGATGTCGTCAAGAGTTATTATAAGAAAATGGTCGATGCAAGCGAAGCGTTGAACTTTGAACTAGCAAATGAATACAAACACATAATCGATGACATCAAAGCGACACTGAGCCCACAAAACGTCGAGATTAAAGACAAAACCGACCGCGATATCATTGCTTTCTCGGAACGGGAAGGATACCTGTCATTAGCTTTGTTAATAATCAGAAAGGGACTCATGCTTGGCAAGCGTTTGTTCATTCTCGAACGATTTGACGATTTAGAAGAACAGCTAATCGATGCCCTCGCGCAGTTTTATCATGACAAGCCGAAACCTCAACAAATAGTAGTGACCGAAACTAAACTCGCGAAACGGATTGGCATTGTACTTGATGTCAAAACATATAGCCCGAGCCGGGGCCCGTTATTTGATTTAGCGGCGATGGCCATTAAAAACGCCGTTCAAGGACTTGACGATCATTTCATGACCGCGCGGTTAGATGATGATAAATTATCGCTATTGCAACGCTTAGGTGCATTGCTTGAGATTGAGACACCTTTACGCATTGAACTATTTGACAATTCACATCTTCAAGGCAGTAGCCCGGTGGGCGCACTAGTCGTATTTATCAATGGCGAACCGGTCAAGAAGATGTATCGTAAGTTTCATATTGAAAGCAATAAGGGAAGCGATGATTTGGCGTCAATGTCAGAAATCGTCACCCGAAGATATGCACGCTTAAAAAACGAAGCGGAGCCACTTCCGGATTTGGTACTCGTCGACGGAGGCCAAGAACAAGTCAAAGCGGCGACGGCAAGTTTAAAGAACATCGATGTGAAACTACCAGTCTTCGGTCTGTATAAAAATGACAAACACCAAACCCGAGGCATTGTCGACATCGATGGAAAAACGCTTGATTTGACAAAAGAGCCACCGCTATTTTTCTTGTTGGTCCGTATGCAAGATGAAGTGCATCGCTATGCGATAAGTTTCCATCGGGCCTTAGAACGGAAGAAGACCGTCAAGTCATTACTTGACGATATTGAAGGACTCGGGCCTAAACGCGTCGCTTTAATTAATAACGCCTACCGCTCGCTTGATGAACTGCGCCAAGCCAGCTTGACGCAATTAGAACAAATCTTGCCCGCGAAAGTCGCTCGCGCGCTATATGAAAAACTAGGTCAAACGATTTCACCTAATTGAAAGTAAACAATTTATGATATATTTATAACGCCTTATCCCCATAGCTCAGCTGGATAGAGCAACGGCCTTCTAAGCCGTAGGTCAAGCGTTCGAGTCGCTTTGGGGATGCCACTAGCTATTGATGGTTTGATTGCCAGTCAAACCATTTTTTATTAAACAAATTTGTCTATTAATATTCATTTGCCTATGGCATTCCCTACATGGGACCATTGTGCTAAATTAATGGCAAAGGACGATATTATGAAAAGAATTATTGAAAAGATTCGGTATCATTTCGATCGCTTTTTAGCCAAAGGAACTATTGCCCTCGTGATTTCGCTGTTTTTGCTGATGTTCATGATTGTCATAGTCTTAGGCGGCATTCTTTATTTGATCAATCCCCAAATTATGTTTGGAAGCTTGCTTTGGAGCATCTTCATGCAAACGCTGGACCCGGGCAACCTCAGCGGGGAAACCGGCGATTTGATGTACATGCTGATGATGACGGTGGCCACCTTAGTAGGCATCTTCATCATGAGTATGTTTATCAGCATCATTCTCAATGGTTTTCAATCACGGTTAGAGACGCTGAGCCGGGGCCGCTCGAAAGTGATTGAATCGAACCATACGCTGATTCTTGGATGGAATGACAATATTTTTGTCATTTTAAGTGAGTTGGTCGAAGCCAATCGCAGCGCGAAAAAACCTGTTATCGTCATCTTAAGCGATAAGGATACCGTGGCCATGAATGAGCACATACGCGATGGCGTCAATAATTCGTACAATACGCGTATTATATGTCGTACTGGTTCCATCTACAAATTGAGTGACTTAGCGATGTGCAGTGTTGAAAAGGCGCGGTCAATCATCGTTTTGGAAGATGATTTGAATGCCATCAAGGCATTGCTCGTCCTCGCCAATTCACCGTTTTATGACAAAGAGGACGGTCATGTGACCGTGTTGATGAACGATAAAGACAACATTGAGGTTGCCAAGACGATTGGCAAAGGCAAGCTCGAAGTTTTATATTTACGTTCGGCGATTACACGCATAATTGCTCAAACTTGCTTACAAACAGGTTTATCGCAAGTCTATAACAATTTATTCGAATTCAAGGGCGACGAGATTTATTTTTACGATGAACAACGGATTGAGGGAAAAACATTTGCTCAAACGCAGTTTATGTTTGAAAAATCAAGCGTTATCGGAGTTTATCGGAATGGCAAAACGATGATTCGGCCATCCAAAGACACACTGATTCAAGCCGGCGATCAACTCATTTTGATTGCCGCGGACGACGATCAAATCGTCATCAGCGACGACAAGGTAACCATCGATACGAACCTAATTAATCATTTGCCGCATCGGCCTAATGGCATTGAAGAAATCATTTCGATGATTGGATATAACTATAAGACACTAGAAGTGCTCAAGGAATTCGACAATTATTTGCAGCAAGGTTCATGTGTTAATATGCTTGTCGCATCCAAACATCATGCCCAACAAATCAACGAAATAAACGAACAATTGCATAATATCAAGTTAAACGTGACGATCGGGACCACATTTAATCGCGCCACGCTTGAAAATTTTCTGGATTCAGCATGTCGCCGCGTCATAATATTCGCTAACGACGGGTTTGGGAGCGGCGAGAAAGACTCGCAAACACTATTGACCTTGCTCCATCTACGGGAAATGGAAGAAGCCGCTCATATAAATTTGAATATCATTTCCGAGATTGCCGACGTCAAAAACGCCGAGATTATCGACTTGGCGAAATCCGATGATTTTATCATCAGCGAACTCGTCGCTAGCAAGATGGTGTCCCAAATATCCGAAAATCGCCACCTGCTACCTGTGTTTGAAGATTTGCTATCAATTCAGGGATCCGAAATCTATTTGAAGCCCGCGCGTGACTATGTGAAAACGGGTGTCGTGCTCGACTTTTACACGCTTGTGGCCGCGGCGAGCGAAAAAGAGGAGATCGCCATCGGCTACCAGATCAATCATAAAGCGCATCTTTCGAAACTCATCCTCAACCCGTTGAAATCGGAAACGTTCACATTAACCGACGCCGACATGATCGTTGTCATAGCCGAAGACTAGCCAATTCACGGCAATCGGTATATGAAATAAAAGTCGCTCCTATCGTTTATAAACGATAATTGGTTTTTAATCGTGGCAAATAGAGTATAATTCACTTGTGAATAACGAGTTTAAAAAATTGCTTGATGACCACGACTATGAAGCCATCATTTCCGCGAGCGAAGGGCGACTTGATCACGATGCGCTATTAGCCCGTTTTATCGCTTTAGCTACTACGGGACAAGACACGCAAGCGCTCGCTTTGATTGATGAGCATTTCGATATATTGAAAAGCGATGTCAAAATAGTTTTTCCAATCCATGCAAACATCATCAAACAAACAAACGACAAATTGGTCGGTTTTAAAATACTGGCGCGTTACAAAGAGTTACCCTACGTCGCCATCGAAGTCGAAGAGGCATTACATGAATTCGAATCGTGGCTGCACGAAGTCAAACAAACACAGCCTTTCGAACTCATCAAGTGGAGATTGTCACTTGAAACAATTGACCGCACCATACTTGAAAAAGCGATTGTGGCCATTCCAAAAGCAATGATCCGCCGTGAAGTCACTACTTTCAAGAAATTGCTTCGCGCGCCTTATCCCCAAGCAATCCGGTTTCTCGCCCTTAACCGGTTGATCGACGCATGCATCGAAACGGCGATTAACTACGCCGTCGGCGACATCGATGTCGAAGTCATTCCTTCGATGCTTGAGGCACCACTTACAAGTTATCAGGCACATGAGTTTCTCGCCCGCATCAATGCCTATCGAACCGGACCAAGTGAGATTGACCTTGCCAAGCAACTGCTTTCACAATATGCCGTGGCGATATACCCATTGGAACCGCCTTATGAAGACGATGAGCACCTACTTGAGGCGATATTTGGGCTCGTAAAAAAATATTTAAGTCAAAGCAGTGCTATTACCGATGAGCTGACACTAGCCATTGGCGAAGAAATCGAGGCGTCATTGGCGCGCTTATAGGCCATTGATATTCGTCTTTATTGAATAATAACTAGTATTTGAGTATATTTATTAGCGTGTCATGATGACAAAGGGAGAAATTGTATGCAACACGAAATCAAAAAATTAGAACATTCACAAATCGAACTGCTGCTGCGCTTTGACGAAGCCGAGTGGAAAGCGGCGACTAAAAAGTCGTTTGACAAACTCGCGGCTAACGTCGAGGTGCCAGGTTTCCGTAAAGGCCATGCCCCCGAGGCCATGGTTAAAGCTCGCATCGACCAAAACAGAATGTATAACCAAGCGATTGACAGCTTGCTTGGCGATGCCTACCGCAAAGTGATGACCGAAGAGAAAATCGTTCCTTGGACACGACCAAACGTCGACGTCACCAAAATGAGCGATACCGAACTCGAAGTAAAAATCACGGTGACGACAGCTCCGGAAGTCAAACTCGGCCAATACAAAGGACTTCATGTCGATAAGAAGACCGCCGAAGTGACCAAAGAACAAATCGATACTGAAATCAAGCGCATCCAAAACCAAAACGCCGAACTCGTGCTTAAAGAGGGACCGGCCGCACTTGGTGATACCGTCGTCTTCGATTTCGAAGGCTTTACCGGTGGCAAGCCATTCGAAGGTGGCAAAGCCGAAAACTATTCGCTCGAACTCGGATCGGGTCAATTCATTCCCGGTTTTGAAGAAAAAATGGTCGGTTTGAAAGCCGGCGACAATACTGAAATAAATGTGACGTTCCCCGAAAACTACGCTAAAGAACTCGCGGGCAAAGACGCCACTTTCAAACTCGTGATCCACGAAGTTAAAGAAAAACGCATTCCTGAAGTCGGTCAATCGCTATTTGAAGAACTCAAAATCAGTGAAGTGACCTCGCGTGAATCATTTGAAGAACACGTCAAGGGCAACTTGTTAAAGCAAGAACAAGACAAACTTGAAAAAGAGTATTATGAAACATTGCTTGAAAAGATTGCATCCAGTGCCGAAATTGATTTATCGCACGACATCATTCACGATGAAGTCGATGCCATGCATGAACGCCTCGAACAAGATGTGACCAAAAATGGCATGACGTTTGACAAATACCTTGAAATGACCGGACAAACCGAAGAAACGCTGCACCATCAACTGCACGAAGAAGCGGAACGCAACATTCGGGCTTCACTTGTGTTAGAAAAAATAGCCGAGACGGAACAAATCAGCGTCTCGCCGGAAATCATCGATTTTGAAATCGCCAAAATCGCCGATCAATACAAAATGGAATTCGACAAGGTGAAGGAAATTATCTCCAAAGATATCAATCGCTTCATTGCCGATATCAAAACACGCCATATCCGCGACTTCTTGCTCCAAAATAACGACTAATAGTCTTAAGGAGGTAGCCTATGAACGACGAAGTCTATAAACTGCCACTACTTATTACGCGTGGCATGGTCCTTTTTCCCAACCAAATCCAATCGATTGAAGCTGGGCGACCTTTTTCGGTCACCGCCATCGATGAAGCCCATCAACACAATGCCGACTTAATTTTGGTCACGAGCCAAATCAGCCCAGAAATCGATGAGCCTGAACTCGAAGATTTTTATGCTTTTGGCGTGTTGGCGCGCATCTCCAATTTGCAATCCAGTAAAAAGACATCACGGCTACGCGTGCTTCCCATCGCCCGCGTCAAACTGACCGACATCGTCAATAGCGGCTCCAGCTGGTATGCGACGGGCACGGTCCAAAAAGATATATCCGGCGATCATCGCACCGAAGTCGCGCTTGTCCGCAACATCATCTCCAATCTTGAAAACATGCAAGTGATCACGAGCCGACTACCCAAAGAATTGATCAATCAATTATCAAAAGGCGTGTCCGCAGCCGATATTACCGACATGCTGGCCAATTTGCTGCCGATGACCATCGACCAAAAACAAAAAGTGCTCGAAACGCTCGATTTAAACGAACGACTCCATTTGGTACTCGCCGCCATCAACGAAGAAAAAGAAATCAGCGACATCGATAAGCACCTACAAGAAGAAGTGCGCAAGAGCGCCGAGAAAAACCAACGCGAATATTTCCTGCGGGAAAAACTGAAAGCCATCAAGGCTGAACTAGGCGAAAACGTCGATGGTGACGATAGCGAAGAAGCGCTATTAGAGAAACTTGAAGCAGGCGAATATCCCGAACACGTCAAAGCCAAAGTAAAAGCCGAGCTCAAACGCGCTGAAATGATGCCGGCGGCTTCGCTTGAGGCATCGTTGATTAAATCATATGTCGAAACGTTACTTGAAGTTCCATGGTGGCAAAAAACGGCCGATAACGACGATTTGATCAACGTCCAAACGATTCTTGACGAAGACCATTATGGTCTTGATAAAGTCAAGAAGCGCATTGTTGAATATCTAGCGGTCAAAAAAATGACGGGCAATCTCAAAGCTCCGATTCTTTGTTTCTACGGACCGCCTGGGGTTGGTAAAACCTCACTGGGAAAATCAATCGCTCGCGCGTTAGGCCGAAAGTTTTTCAAAGCCTCGCTCGGCGGCATTTCCGATGAAGCCGAAGTCCGCGGCCACCGCCGTACCTACGTCGGCGCGATGCCTGGTCGCATCATCAATGGTATGAAACGCACGGGCGTCATCAATCCGGTGTTCTTGCTCGATGAAATCGACAAACTCGGTTCGTCTTACAAAGGCGATCCGGCCAATGCCCTACTGGAAGTGCTTGACCCGGAACAAAATTTTGCATTCAATGACAACTATCTTGAAGAACCATACGATTTAAGCAATGTCTTATTCATCGGCACGGCCAATTATCTAGAAGATGTGCCCGCGCCGCTGCGCGACCGTTTGGAGTTAATTGAGGTCAATTCATACACCGAACTAGAAAAGATTGAAATCGCCAAACGGCATTTGATTGCCAAGCAACTTTTGGCCAACGGTTTGACCAAAGATCAAATCACGTTTACCAAAGAGGCGCTCAAGGCGATGATTGAGTTTTATACGCGGGAGGCGGGCGTGCGCGAACTTGAACGAAAGATTGCATCGATCTGTCGCAAAGTCGTCGTTGACCTGTTGACCAATCCCGACATCACTAAAATCAAAATCACACCCGTCGAGGTTCGCAAATATCTCGGAGTTGAAATTTTTGACAATTCCAAAAAAGAGAAAACGCCACAAGTCGGTGTCGTCACCGGGTTGGCCTACACACCGTTTGGCGGTGACATCCTGCCCATCGAAGTCAATCACTTCCCAGGCAGCGGTAAACTCGTATTGACGGGAAAACTTGGCGAAGTCATGAAGGAAAGTGCGACGATCGCCCTTGATTACATCCAAGCCAATGCCCATAAGTACGAAATCAATAGTTCTCTATTCAAAGAACGCGACATTCACATTCACGTTCCCGAAGGCGCGGTCCCTAAAGATGGCCCAAGCGCTGGCGTGGCGATGACTGTGGCCATAATTTCGGCATTGACTGGCAAAGCCGTCAATTCCGAAGTGGCGATGACCGGCGAAGTCACTCTTCGCGGCAATGTTTTGGCCATCGGCGGTTTGCGCGAAAAAACATTAGCCGCACTCCGCAGCGGCATCAAAACGGTCATCATCCCTGAAGAAAACCGCAAATCGCTTGACGATTTATCCAAAGAAGTTACGGAAAAACTGACGATTGTCTTCATGGAAAAAGTCGACGACGCGCTCCCGATTTCGTTTAGCAAGTAACATGATTGATTTTTCCCGCGTCCAATTCATTAAAAGCGCGCCGACCGTCAAACAGCGGCCTGGTGAAGCTTTGCCTGAACTTGTGTTTATCGGACGGTCTAACGTGGGGAAAAGCAGTTTAATCAATGCCTTGACCAACCAAAAGATTGCCAAAGTTTCCTCGAAACCTGGCAAAACGGTTCTATTAAACTATTTCAATGTCGACGACAAGTTTTATCTTGTCGATGCCCCCGGTTATGGCTATACGGCGTCAGGCACGCGCCATCTCGATGACTTTGCCACGATGATGGAAAGTTATTTTGATGCTAATAAACAATTAAAAGGCGTCATCTTTTTGCTTGATTCGCGCCATGCGCCATCGAAAGACGATTTAGCGTTTTATGAATTCATCAAGAAACAACCATATCCAATCTTGTTCGTGTTTACCAAAACCGACAAATTGACCCAAAAAGAAGCCGCTGCCTTCAGCAAATCTTTAATACGACTTGGCTGGGATACGACCAACAATGTCACGACCTCAATCAGTGCCCCGCGTTCAATCGAACGCTTAAAAGGGGCGATTGGGACACTGCTTTCTCGCTAGAGGTTGCAAGTTAGGGCATCACTAGTTATAATGCTACTAGATAAGAGGAGTAAGCTGTTTAAGCGCTGCTAGAGACCTTCGAGTTTGGTGGAACGAAGGAGTGCGGATAGCCGAAGTCGCTTATCAATCATGGAGTAATGATCCCGTATCCGGCGTTAACGGACTTGAGTGCATCAAATATTTGATGAATTAAGGTGGTACCACGCAATCGCGTCCTTAAAATAAGGACGCTTTTTATTTACAAAGGAGCACTATGGCACTAGATAAACGATACGATCATAAATCAATCGAACAAAACAAATACCGATTTTGGCTTGAACGCGGCTATTTTCAAACGGGTGACCCGAGTCATCCTCGTTTCTCAATGGTCATACCGCCCCCTAACGTAACTGGAAAACTGCACCTCGGCCATGCTTGGAATGGCACAATTCAAGACATCTTGGCAAGATACAAACGAAGTCAGGGTTATGACGTGTTATGGCTCGCGGGCATGGATCACGCGGGCATCGCCACGCAAGCCGTCGTCGAAGCCAAACTTCGGAAAGAAGGCACGTCACGGTTTGAATTGGGCCGCGAAGCATTTTTAGCCAAGATTTGGGAATGGAAGGACACTTATGCGAAATCGATTCGCCAGCAATGGGCGAAATTAGGTTTCAGCCTAAACTATGATTTTGAACGCTTTACGCTCGACAAGGGCATGAATGAAGCAGTTAACAAAGTATTCGTCGATTTGTACCATAAAGGGTTAATTTACCGTGGCGAACGAATTATTAACTGGGACCCAATCCATATGACGGCGCTATCGAATATCGAAGTTATTCATAAAGAAGTCGAAGGAAGCTTATATTATGCGTCATATCGCCTCGTGGATACGCTAGAACCATTATTCGTGGCGACGACGCGTCCAGAAACGATGTTTGGCGATGTGTGCCTCGTGGTTCACCCCGAAGATGAACGCTACCGCCATCTCATCGGTAAACAAGCGATTAATCCTGCCAATAAACAACCAATTAACATTATCGGTGATGCTTATGTCGATAAGTCATTTGGTAGTGGGGTGATGAAATGCACACCCGCTCACGATCCTAACGACTTCATCATTGGCGAAAAGTACAATCTCGCGATGCCAAGTTGTATGAACAAAGACGGAACGATGAATGAATTGGCTGGAGAATACAACAAGTTAGACCGGTTTGACTGTCGCCGCAAACTCGTTGAACGCATGCGTCAAGAAGGTAATTTGCTCAAGATTGAAAAGATTACCCACGCCGTTGGTTTTTCTGAACGAAGCGATGTCCCAATTGAGCCGATGCTATCGAAACAATGGTTTGTGAAGATGCGACCTTTAGCAGAACAAGCGATGAAAAATCAAACTGGTCCTGACGCGATTAAGTTTTTCCCAGAACGATTTGAAAAAGTGTTTATGCAATGGATGGACAAGGTTGAAGACTGGTGCATTTCCCGACAACTTTGGTGGGGCCATCAAATACCGGCTTATTACCATAAATATACTAATGAAGTGCTAGTTAGTTTAAAACCACCATTAAATAGCAAAGATTATGAACAAGACCAGGATGTGCTCGATACATGGTTTTCATCTGCGCTATGGCCGTTTTCAACGCTGGGATGGCCGAAAACAACGATGGCCTACGAACGCTATTTCCCCGTCGATGTGATGATTACCGCGTATGACATCATCTTTTTCTGGGTGTCCCGCATGGCTTTCCAATCGCTTGAATTTACCAAAAAAGCCCCGTTTAAAGATGTTTACATCCATGGTCTGATCCGTGACGAACAAGGTCGTAAAATGTCGAAGTCACTCGGTAACGGGGTCGATCCGATGGACGTCATCGCCACGTATGGCGCCGATGCGTTGCGCTATTTTTTGGCAACGAATTCGACGCCAGGCCAAGATACCCGTTACAGCGAAGAAAAAATCATTGCCTCAAGCAACTACCTCAACAAAATTTGGAACGCTGCTCGTTATATCTTGATGACGATTCCAGCCACATTGAAACCGCGTGTGTTGAGCGTCGATGAACTCAGCCCCATCGACCGATATGTCATGAACCGTTTGCACCAAACGATTGAATCGGTCGCCGCTAACCTTGAAAAATATGAACTGGGAATGGCGTCAAACCACCTTTATGATTTTGTCTATGACGATTTCTGCTCTTGGTATTTAGAACTCAGCAAAGTGACGCTTAATAGTCTTGACGTCAAACGAATTGAAACGACGCACCAAGTGCTTTATCAAGCGCTCCATGCTATTTTGATGATGATTTATCCTTTCTCACCTTTTATCAGCGAAGAAATATATCAAAATATGCCCAATCACAAAGCTTCGATTATGGAAGAACGCTATCCAACTCCTACACATGTTTATGATGATCAAGCGGCGTTGATCGATGTTGGATTGCTTCAAAACATCATCAAGGACGTGCGTAACTATAAGGTGACTCATCAATTGGCGCCTAACAGTCAATTGACGCTAGTCATCAATGCGAAGAATGATAAATTCGTCGATGACTATCGCCCTTACCTCGAAAGATTTACCTTTTCCAACATCGAAAAGGTCGGCACTCCCGAGGATTTGGCGCATAATGCCCCTTACGTGTATCCAAGCGGCGAGCTCGTTATTATCGAATCCGTCAACAAGATAGATGCCTTGGCAAAACTGGCCTCCGATATTGAAAAAGAACAGTATGAAATCGCCCGAGCATTAAAGTTACTTGACAATCCGATGTTTAGAGCCAAAGCTCCGCAAGACAAGATTGCTGAAGAAGAAGAAAAACTGGCGACGCATCGGGCAACGCTAAAAGCGTTAATCGAAAAACGCGATCTGCTCGAAAAATAAGCCCAGCGCCAAACTACCTCCGCTATTAGTAAGTGGAGGTATGTTATTTATGGAACAATTAACCGACGCCCAGATGCAAAACTTATGTGGTGGCGAAGTCATTTCGCTAACCGCCGTAATGGCGATTATGATCATTGCGATTACCGTTGTCATTATGTATCGGCTATTTATGTCCAAACAAGGAAGCGCCAAAATTCCCGGTGGCTTCACGTTTGAGTGGAAATGAGTCGCATCGCTGATATTCCAATTTCGCAGCGACCCCGGGAAAAAGCGTGGCGTTTAGGTATCAACGAATTGGACGCAGCTGAACTTTTGGCGCTTATCATCGGATCGGGAGTGTCGTCTCATTCGGCACTTGACATCGGGTATCAACTATTGATGAATCGCGGTGGCCTGCTTGGTCTTTTAAAACTCAGTCCGCAGCAATTTTTGGACATACCAGGCATCAATAAAGCCAACGCCATTAAGCTATTAGCGGTTTGCGAAATCGCCAGACGAATGCAAAAAGATCGTAGTGAAGAACCATTTGTTTATACTAGTGCCGCCCAGGTATTTGACCAGTATAGCCTGTGGCTCGGTTCGCTCGACAGAGAGTTGATGATTATGCTGATGTTGAATCGGCAAAATCGCCTTTTAGGCGAGAAAATCGTCTATCAAGGTTCGAGCCAAAAGGTCAATATCCAGTTGCGGGACTTATATACTGAACTTTTTTCCCATAAAGCCCACAAATTCATTTTGGTGCACAATCACCCAGGCGGCAATCATGAGCCGAGCCAAGACGACATCAACACGACACTAGTTATCAAAAAGGAAGCATTGCGCCTTGGATTGACACTAGTCGACCATGTGATCATTTCCGATCAAGGTTATTATTCGATGTGCGAACATGAACTCATTTATTAAAAACTATGTTTTTATTTTTCATGCGCTGTTGTATATAGATGCCACAGTCAAATTCGATTGACTAGCCATATAACATATGTTATATTACTTGCGTTGTCGCCTCACTAGCTGCAACCGCCTCTACTTAGGTACCTAACTAATCAATTGATTGACCTACCGAGCGAGTCATAAGTGAAATAATCAATAGGAGGTGCCACATGTACGCAATTATCGAAACCGGTGGTAAGCAAGTCAAGGTCGAAGTCGGTCAAAAAATCTACGTTGAAAAACTCGACGTGGAAGCTGGCGCGACATACACGTTTGACAAGGTGCTACTCGTTGCCGACGACAAGGTGACGTTCGGAACGCCGCTTGTCAAAGGAGCGACGGTTATCGCCAAGGTCGAAAAGCAAGGACTATCACGCAAGCTTAAAGTATTCAAATACAAAGCGAAGCACAACGTCCGCAAAACGATCGGCCATCGTCAACCGTATACTTCGCTCGTCATCGAAGCCATCAACCGCAAATAATGATTAAAGCCTTATTCGAAATATCAGCCGAGGCAATGCACATCCGCATCAGCGGGCACGCTAATAGCAGCCCTCATGGTCACGATCTGGTGTGCGCCGGCGTCAGTAGCGTCGCCATCGGAGCCCTCAACGCTTTGAAGCGACCAACCGACTTCCGTATCACAAATGAAGAAGGACTACTGGAAATGACTTCGAATATCGAACCATCCGACCATGATAAAACTGTGCTCTATACGATGAAACGACAACTGGAAACAATTGCCGAAGCCCATCCAAAGAGCATCAAAATAACCACGAAAGGAAGTCACCATCATGATGATGTTTAAACTGAATATCCAACAATTCGCATCGAAAAAAGGTGTCGGTTCCACGCGTAACGGCCGTGACTCAGCCTCGAAGCGTTTGGGCGCCAAATTGGCTGATGGCCAATATTGCCACGCCGGATCGATTATCTACCGGCAACGGGGTACCAAGGTCTATCCCGGAACCAACACGCTACGGGGAGGCGATGACACGATCTTCGCCACGAAATCCGGCGTCGTGAAATTCGAACGTTGGGGCAAGGATCGCAAACGCGTCCATGTCCTCGAACAGACAGCCGAATAGTTAACAAGACCACAAAATGTGGTCTTTTTTTTACCTATTTTGTTATACTTACTTAAGTAAGGATATATATATGAAATTAATATCAATCGTCGTGCCGATGTATAACGAAAGTCCGGTCGTGGATATCTTTTTTAAGAAAATCAACGAAGTACTATCGGCCATTAAAGACTATCGCTTCGAAATCGTCGTCGTTAACGATGGTTCCAAAGACAACACTTTAGAACTACTCAAAAAACAGCAGCGGCACCAAGAGAATCTCGTCATTGTCAATCTTTCGCGTAATTTTGGCCATGAACCAGCGGTTGCCGCCGGATTAAAAGTCGCCACTGGCGAAGCGATTATTCCCATGGATGCCGACTTGCAAGATCCACCTGATCTAATTAGCGAATTATTGAAGAAATTCGAAGAAGGTTTCGAAGTCGTCAATGCCAAACGGGCCAGTCGCGAAGACGATAGTTTTATGAAACGGACGACCGCCAAATATTTTTACGCGATCATAGGAAAGATATCCGGGAAAGTTAAAATTCCAAACAACGTCGGCCATTTCCGACTCATCTCGCGTCGTGTTGCCGATGAAGTCAATCGCTTAAGCGAAAAGAACCGCGTTTTCAGAATCGAGGTCCCCTACGTCGGATATAAAACGACCGAAGTATTGTTTAAACGGCCAAAACGGGCCGGTGGCGAAAGCCATTACAATTACAAATCAATGTTTAAGCTTGCCGGCGATGCGATTGCCTCAAGCACCTCGACACCACTTAACTGGCCACTGAAGTTTACGGTCATGTTCAGTGTCATATTCGGTATGTCGGTTATTGCCCAACTACTACTATTCATTTTGGGTATTACGGGCGTGATGACGCCCCTGGCTGATGTCGCCCATTTGGCTTGGTTGACGATTAATATCGTTGCCTTATTATTCCTGTTTACAATGTTTTTCCTGTCGGTCATGGCTTTGTATCTTGCCCGGGTGTTCATCGAAACGCAAAATCGTCCTTTCTTTGTGATCGATGAAGTGATTAAGGGCAGTAAGTAGTATGTTTATCGACCGCGTCAAAATCGAAGTTCGCTCCGGCAAAGGGGGCGACGGCATGATTGCCTTCCATACCGAGAAATATATTGCCAGAGGCGGCCCCAGTGGCGGTAACGGCGGTAGAGGTGGCTCCATTATTTTCGAAGCCTCGAAAGAAGTGACCACGCTCGTCAATTTCCGCTACAGCAAAGTGATTCGCGCTGAAGACGGTCAAAAAGGGATGACCAAAAACCAGTATGGTCGCAGTGCCAAAGACGTCACGGTGAAAGTTCCTGTGGGCACGGTCGTTTATGAAGAAGAAAGTCGCGCCATCATTGTTGATTTATCGAGTGAAGGTCAGCAGTTTGTCATTGCGAAAGGCGGCCGTGGAGGCCGTGGTAATGCCTGTTTCAAAAGTTCCGTTAATCGCGCGCCTCGCGTCGCTGAAAATGGTTTGCCAGGCGAAAATAAACGCCTCATCCTTGAATTGAAACTACTCGCCGATGTCGGACTCGTCGGTCTACCAAGCGTGGGCAAAAGCACGCTTTTAAGCGTGATTAGTAACGCCGAACCCGAAATTGCCGATTACGAATTCACGACGATTTATCCTAATCTCGGCGTCGTCAATTTACCGAGTGCCGAACCATTTGTCGTCGCCGATTTACCCGGTTTAATCGAGGGAGCCCATTTAGGCAAAGGACTCGGACTTCAATTCCTACGACACCTTGAACGATGCCGCGTCATTGTCCATGTGATCGACATGAGCACAACCCGCGATCCGATTGTTGATTACAAAACGATTAAAAACGAACTGAAATCATATCAATCAGGTTTAACTAAACGCCCGGCGGTCATCGCCGCTTCAAAAATGGATGAACCGGGAGCCGAACTTAAATTAAAAGCACTCCGCAAGGGTGTTCGTGGCACGAAGATTTATCCCATCTCGGCCCTGACACATGAAGGCATTAATGAATTGATGTATGAGTGTGTCCGGTTACTAGACACGACTCCGGCTTTGCCCCTTGATATCGGCAAAGACAAAGTCAAAATCTATAAAGCGAAACAAGAAGAAACATTATTCGACATCGTCAAAGAAAATGAACATACGTTTAGAATTATTGGCGAACGCGTCATCAGAACGTATCGACTCATCAATATTTCGACTGATGAGGGTTTACTGAAACTGCTTGCGTATCTTAGAAAAATACGAGTTGAAGAACGTCTTCGGGAGTTAAACGCCAAAGATGGCGATACCGTCAAACTTGAAGATTTTGAATTCGATTACTACTCCTAGGAGTTATTTAGTATGAAATTAGAACAATATTTAGATATTATTAAACAATTTATCGCCGATAAGTTAACCCAAACAAATCTTAAAGGTTATGTTCTTGGACTAAGTGGCGGCATTGACTCGGCGCTTGTGGCGGCTCTGTGCGCGAAGGCGGTTCCAGGCAAGCTTTTAACGCTTATTATGCCTTGCGACAGCCATGAAGACGATCTTCATGATGCAACCGCAGTCGCCAACCATTTCGATATCCCCTATCAAGTCGTCGATTTAACGCCGAGCTACCATGTGTTATTAAAGGATTTGGAAGCAACGGCTGAAGCTTCAGGTGCTCCCCTTGATGACTTGGCGCGTCACAATCTTAAAGTAAGATTGCGCATGGTTACGCTCTACGCTTTTGCCCAAGCTCGTCGGTCGTTAGTGCTCGGAACCGACAACTGGGACGAATCTTATACCGGTTATTTCACAAAATACGGCGATGGAGCCGTTGATTTACTACCAATCATCGAACTGACAAAAGGTGAAGTATATGAAGCCGCGCGACTACTTGGCGTCCCACATCAAGTAATTGACCGCCCCCCAAGCGCTGGATTGTTCCCCGGGCAAACCGATGAAGGTGAAATGGGCGTCAAATACGCCGATTTGGATGCTTTCCTTTTAGGAAAGAAAGTCGCTAACGATGTGGTCGAACGAATCAAACGCCTGCACACTATGTCCGCTCACAAGCGCGATCCGATTCCCCGTCCCACCCCATTTATCCGCTCATGAAACAAGACCATCGCCTCGCTATTAGCATGATTGCGCTCGGAAGTGCCATCGCCTTGCTGATTGTCGCCATCATCTTCATATTAACTAATTAGGAGTGCATCATGATTTACCGACTAAAAGGAACGATTCTCGAACTGCAACCTAACGCTGTCATTATCGATACTGGAGCGCTTGCCTATTTCGTTTATGTCGCCCGACCCGAATATTTTGAAGTCGGCGAAACGGTATCCATTTTTACGCATCAAGTCGTACGTGAAGACGAAATATATTTATGCGGTTTTCGCTATGCGATCGACCGCGATATCTTCTTAAAGTTAATTACCGTTAAAGGTATCGGACCGAAAACAGCGCTGGGCGCGATGTCGAGCACGACGGGAGAAGAACTGGTAACCGCCATCAGCGCTAACAACATTACTTTCCTGAAAAAACTCCCGGGCATCGGAGCTAAGGCCGCCGCTCAAATAATTCTTGACCTAAAAGGTCAACTTACTGGTGGCGATAAGGGGAATCCGCGTCAATACGAGGAAGTACGCGATGCTTTAAAGCAACTTGGATTCCGTGTTGGAGAAATCGATAAGGTGCTGAGCACCATCAATATCGTCAACGGTCAAAGTGAAGATATTTTAAAAGAAGCTTTGACGAAACTGAGAAAAACGAAATGACACGATTACTTGATGCCAAACGGCATATCGAAGATGAAACCGAGGTTACGCTCCGTCCGCAAACGCTTGCCGAATATGTCGGACAAGCCGATTTAAAACGGAATTTGGAAGTGTTTATCGGCGCGGCCAAACATCGCGAAGAAGCACTTGACCATGTGCTGTTATACGGGCCGCCTGGACTAGGAAAAACAACTTTGGCTTATGTTTTGGCTAACGAAATGAATGCTTCGATTCGTACTGTCAACGGACCCACAATCGAGCGCGCTGGCGACCTGGCCGCCATATTGACAACGCTTGAACCAGGTGACGTGCTTTTTATCGACGAAATACATCGACTTCCCCGTGTCGTCGAAGAAGTTTTATACGGGGCGATGGAAGATTTTAAAATTTCGATACTAGTTGGACGTGATGGCGAAGCCAAAGCGCTGAATTTGACACTGCCGCCATTTACACTCGTGGGAGCGACGACGCGGGCGGGTGATTTGTCGAGTCCGCTACGTTCGAGGTTTGGCATTACCGAAAAAATTGGCTATTATTCGGAACAAGAAATTAAAGATATTATCAAGCGCACTTCTCGTGTTTTGAAAACGCCGATTGACGAGGCGGCTTTGTCGATGCTTGCTACCCGCTCAAGAGGGACCCCGCGCATTGCTAACCGCTTATTCAAACGCGTGCGGGATTTTGCCCATTTCCATAGCCGCGATATGATTGATTTAACGGAAGCAAATGGGGCGCTTGAAGCACTGAAAGTCGATCATTTAGGGCTTGACGACGTCGATATCCGTTACCTGCTTGGCATTATTGATCGCTTCCAAGGCGGACCAGTCGGTTTAGAAGCCCTAGCTGCTGCCATCGGTGAAGAAATCATGAATCTTGAAGACGTTTATGAACCCTATTTGCTCCAAATCGGGATGATTAATCGTACCCCACGAGGACGCGTCGCCACTGAGAAAGCATATCGCCACTTGAAACGAACCCACCAAAGCAGTTTGCTCTAGGCAAATTCGCAGGGCAGGGGGTATAATCTTTTATTGAATTGATACTACGAAAGTAGTAAAGTATTTAGGCAAATGCTTATTTGTAATAACAACTAGTATCATTTATCGGAGGATATTCTATGCGTCGATTGATTACATATCTCGCCATTGCCGGCGGCCTCATCGTTGGAATGGCTCTTAATTTCATGGGCGTCGTTCAAACGACGCGAGGCAATCTCGAATTTGCCAACGGACGGGAAATTGTCTATCGTCTGACCGATAAAGACGATGAAGACGCGATTATTCCCGAAGGAGCGGTCGCTGATATCGCCTCGACGATGGAAGATCGCCTTGAAACCGCGCTTGTTACCAAGTATGAAATCGAAACCGAAGGCAATAACCAAATTCGGGTTACCTTGGGGGAAAATACCGATATCGCTTATCAACGGATTCGCAATTATTTAAATTTTGATGGCGAATTCTCGATTTGCACGACGACTGATGTCTGCGCGATTGGCGATGAGATGTTTGACGGTTCCGTGGCTCGCGTCGACTACAAAGGACAATATCCCCATGTCGTGATTCCGTTAAGCAATCCGACATATTTCATTGATCAAATCGTCGCTGAAGCCGAACGCCTCTCCGAAGAATTCCCGGCTGAAGAAGGACAAGTCGATCCTAACGCCTATATCTTGTTATGGGCCAATCGGTTGGAAGGTGAAACCTATGAAGAAACCAAAACCAACCAAAAAATCGCTGAAAAAATCATTCTGCAATTTAATTTCAAATCAATTTGGTGGGATGAAGAAAATAAAACCGAAATTACCGCTGCTGTCGATTTAAGCAAATATGGCACCGCTAACGAACAAAATATTTATCCATCAAGCGCCGTAGCGCAAGCCAATGAAACGGCGAATTATTTTGCGAACCTGTTTAATGCCGGATCGCTTGATTATGACGTTGAATTTTTATTTGAAGCGCCGATTTCGGCTTCAATTGAAAACATCCTAACATTTGGCCGTAATATCGGTTTGTCGTGGTCGAACACCCTTCTAGCAAGCCTCGTGGCCTCGATTATCGTCATCGGCGTCGTCGCTTATTTTTATCGGCTCTTATCAGTTGCCGTATTGACTGCTAGTGGCGCCTCACTATTTGTGACGACAACAGTCTTTAACCTAATCGGACTCCAGTTCTCGTCAGCGACGATTATCGGGATGTTGGTCGTCGCCTTGTTGACGCTACTGGGTGGCATCTTATTCAGCCACAAATTCCGTAATGAACTCTACCGTGGCCGCACAATGAAAAAAGCCTTCATTGAATCAAGTCGCAAAATCACGTGGCCATTACTTGATTTATCGATCGTCACGCTGTTATTTGGCTTACTTACCTATATTTTAGGTGGAAACTTAGTCCGGAATTTCTCAGTGTTCATAATGCTTGGTGCCGTCGCCAACTTAATCATTGTCCTATTAGGTTTAAAGGCGATGTTTTGGCTACTTGCCAATGAACCGGCTTTAGCCGAAAAACTTCACTTATTTGCCGTTGATGGCAAAAAAGTGCCTAATACTTTGAATGAAGAAAAGCAAACATACTTCGGTCGGTTTGCTAGCCTAGATTATGGCAAACAATCGGTCAAAGTCGGCATCTCCGGCGCGCTGGTCGCTTTCCTGGGTGCTGCTTTAACGCTGTTTTTGGCCTTGACGAGCCAACCTTTAATCGCCGCTCCAAGCAATGCCATCAACACACGAATCTATTTTGAAGTCACCGAACGTAGCGACATCGAAAGTGGCGCTTGGCTTGAAGAAAACGTGTTGGAGTATTTAACAATCGAAGGCGACACGATTAATTATGTTGACGTCACCGTTCACGAATTGACACGCATTGAAGAAGAAATTGAAGTCGACTATCGTTTCTTTGTCGTATCATCTTCGTCTAGTTATGCCATTGATGCTAACGCTTCATTCGACGATGGTATCAATACATACACCGGCACGCTAGAAGAAGTGCTTACCCAAGTCGTCTATGGCATCGATGCCGACGAAGAAGTTTCTGGTGCATCCATCCATAGTGTGCAACCCGTTAGTGCCCAACCTTCAATCGGACAAATATCACTTGGCGTCTTGGCTGGTATCGGCGCGATGATGCTTTACATGTTCGCCCGTCACTTTGCCGCCAGAACGTTGTCGCTTTTAGGTGTAACCTCACTAGCGACGTTTATCACGCTGACTTTCTTCCTCTTGACACGCATGCCCTCGCTTAATATCGCCGGCTTAGCGATGTATCCCGTCGCTTTGTTAGCCGTGTATCTGGCCGTGGTCATTTTCTCCAAAGAGAAAGAACTCATCGAAGAAGCAAGCAAAGATGAAGATAAACTCATCGTACGCGCCGACGCTTCCAAAAAAGCAGTATCGCAATCAGCTTCGATCTTATATGTGACTGTTGGCTTATTCGCTTACGTCGCCTTGAACTTCTTTGGATTTGGACCTGCACCGATGAGCCCGTTATTCGCGGGGCTGACCATTGGCGTTGGTATCGCCTTAGTATTAGTGTTTGGACTACTCGGACCTTGGAGTTTATGCCTTGCAAAAACGTTTGCCAAATGGGATTTGGCGAGTAAACTCCCGAAACCGACCAAGAAAACGAGAAAACGGAAACCCGTCGCTGAAGTTAAGAGTGCGGAACCGCAAGAAGCAACATTCATTGGAATCAACGATTAGACAGCTTATGCTGTCTTTTCTTTATTAGGAGACTAGATGGACTTTTTATCGGCCTTACTCAATCATTTTAATCTTGATGAAGACGGCTATCGCCATTTGACGCACAAGCTGTCTTTAACTGATTTACCAAAACTCGAGTCATTCGCAGACTTAGGTGCAATCGCGCATCGAATCAACCGTGCCATGTCAAATCGTGAGAAGATCATCGTGTATGGCGATTATGACGCCGATGGTGTTTTAGCGACCTCGATTCTTGTCGATGCATTTAAGAAGCTTGATTATGAGGTGGGCTATTATGTGCCCAATCGCTATCAAGATGGTTATGGGCTCAGTGTTGATAAAGTAATTGAAATATCGAAAAAAGGTTATCGTCTGATTATCACGGTCGATAACGGCATTAATGCCATTGAAGCCATCAACAAAGCGTATGAGCTTGGCATCGAAGTCATTATCACCGATCACCATGAAATATTGACGGATATTCCTCAAAATGAAGGCGTACTCCATCCCTTTATTCAAGAAAATCCATTTCCGATGTGCGGGGCGATGATGGCGTTTATGTTATCGCGTGCCTTATTAAATAAGGTAGACGAATATCATTTATCACTCGCATCGATTGCCACGATCGCCGATATGATGCCTTTGCGGGAAGTCAACCGCGACATCGTCAGACTCGGACTGACATCGATTAACAATAATAAATATCCACAGTTATTCTTATTGGCCGATTCCGATATCGTTGATGAAGCAACCATCGGCATGAAAATTGCCCCAGCGATTAACGCGATTGGCCGTTTGGTGGAAAACCACACGATTAACCGTCTCGTCAAATACTTCACGGCCACGGATAGTGATGAAATCAATCTATTAGCAAACTGGATTATCGAAACCAATGCTTCGCGTAAGCAACTGATGAACACGGCGATCGACGCCTTGCCTCAAATAGAAGAAGGCGCCAAAGCCATTGTCTATTTATCGAATGAAAAAGAAGGCTTGTTGGGACTTTTGGCCAATCGATTAATGAACAGCTATGATGTGCCCACACTTGTGCTAACGCCTAACTCTGCGAACGTCACCGAATTAGTTGGCAGTGCCCGGACACCATTAGGTTATGACCTAATCGGAGCATTTAATGAACTATCACATCTAATCATCAGGGGCGGAGGTCATGCTAATGCCGGTGGTTTGACAGTTAGCATCGATCAATACGAGTCGTTTAAACAAGCCTTTATCCAGTATTTCACCAACCATGCCAAGGAAACGATCACGACTCCGATTATTACCATGGGTATCCAAGATTTAAACTGGGACAACTATGCCATTTTGCAGTCGTTTGCACCGTTTGGACAAGATTTTAAGGCCCCGAAGTTTATGATACAGCATCTTAAAACGAGCGAATTACGCTTCATCAAAGGTGACCGTTATCTAGCCACCAACCTTTCGCTTGATAGTAAATTGTTAAGTTTCCAAATATCGAAAGAACTCGTAGCAAATCATCAATTTATCGATATAAGCGGTTACATTAAAGCACAAAGCTATCGCGGAAAGAAAGAACTCGTCTTTATGGCGACCGGATTTGAGCCTGTACGCTAGTGTTTTCTTATTTACATCAACCATCCATTTAAGTATGATTATCTTGTAATAGATAAGGAGGAAAGAAATAAATAATGAAAAAGAAACTAATTCTATTACCTTTGTTAATGCTTGCGTTAGGCGCATGCGGCAGCAGCGTTACTCCAAGTAGCAGCTCCAGCGCTCCAGCATCAAGCCAAACTCCGTCATCTGAAGCCCCAGTCGTAGACGAAAACGTCTATCGCTTAACCGGGAACTTCTATGATCCGGGTTGGGAACCGAACAGCGAATTCGTCATGACTCGCGTTGGTACCGAAAACAAGTTTGTCTACGAAGAACTCGATCTGTTTGTCGATGAAGAATGGGCAATCACGATCAATGGCGACTGGGCAGGCCAAATTGGCTTCACCGGCACCACGAACCTCGAAGTCATCGATACTGGTGAAACGATGGGTCTTGGCGGCGGCCCCGGCACCGTGAAGAACTTCAAAGTAGTAACCGATGGCAACTATGACATCGAACTCAACACCGGCGTCTCCCCGCGTACCGTTACGATTACCCGTAATGGTGACCCAGTTGACGTCCCAGTAGTCGAAGTTGACACTGAAGAATGGCACCTTGTCGGAACGATGACCGATCCGCAATGGACCATGACCGATAAGAGCTACCCATTACTTTGGGATGCTGGTTTGGAACTCTACAGTGGCACCTTCGCCCTTGATGCCGATGCGATGTTCAAGATTGGCACCGAAACCGACACTAGTTGGACCTATGCTCGTGGCGCTTCCCATGTTGATGTTGATGATCCAGCTCCCGCTTGGTTAGATTTGACCGATAGTGGCGGTGGTATCAAACTTACCGAAGCCGGCAACTATAAAATTGACTTCCTATGGATCGCCTCCGTTGGCGCGACCGTCAATGGCGTGATCACCATCACCAAATTAGCCGATTCGCCAATCGATATCCCAGCCGTTAGCGTCTTAGCCGCGAATGCCGTCGATGATGTCGTTACCGTAACCGATGCTTATGTCGTTTCCAACCTCGGCAGTGCGTCAATCATGGTCTTGGCGACTCCTGAAGGCACGGTTTCTGTCAACTACTATAGCTCAGAAGCTACCTTAAAAGCCGACATCGCCCTCGTGGCCAATGAAACCTACATTAACGTTACGGGAACCGTGGCGATTACCACCGGTGGCGACACCGCTCGTGCGAAACACATTCTCCCGACCGCGTTCAGCGTTGGCGCTGGCGCTTGGGAACCAGGTGAAATGCTTTCAGCCGCGACCATCGATATGGACACTGGCTTCAAAGCCTTTGCCGAATCAGTCGGAACCGATACTTTCTCCAAAGTTTATACGTTTACCAACGTCATCTTCATGTCAGTCGGCTCGGCCGCCCCAACGACGACCAGCTACGATTACATGAACTACAATGCCCGTGTCGATGGCAAGAATGATCTTGGCGCGACCAACTACTACCGCTTAGGTATTTACCACTTCGCGCTTGATGCCGAAGCCGTCAACACCGTCGATACCTACACGGTTACCGCTTACCTAATCGGTGCCAACCGCGACGTACCATTCGTTGAAGGTGGCAACCCGATTATGCGTCTGTCCGGCTATGTCGTCGTGACTCCGCAAACGCCAGCTGTCTAATAACTAGCTGACAACCAAACTAAGGCGGTTCTTCGGAACCGTCTTTTTTATATGTTTTTGAATAAATTAAGTGAAATTACCGCCTATTTTAGCCTTTTTGTAATATAATATTCAAAGTAACTACATATGCCTGAAAACACTAACAAAACCACGACTTTACACACCTTTGACGAAGTCAGAGAAGTGTTTTTTGCCTATATTAGTGATAAAGATGACCGGGCGATTATCGATAAGGCGTATGCGTTCGCCGAAAAGAAGCATGAGGGCATTGTTCGTAAGTCAGGCGAACCTTATATTCATCATCTAATTGAAGTTGCCTATATATTAGCCAAACTGCAAGCGGGTCCCATTACGATTGCCGCGGGTCTACTCCACGACGTGGTTGAAGATACTGATGTGACGGTCGAAGACATCAAAGCGATGTTTGGCGAAGATGTCGCCACAATCGTCGAATCACTGACCAAAATCCAACAGTTAAAACTATCGCACCGTGAAAACGCCGATAAGCACGCCGAAGACCACCGCAAGATTTTCATCGGCATGGCCCGCGACATCCGCGTCATCATTATCAAATTAGCGGACCGTCTCCATAACATGCGCACGCTTGATTCACTTCCCCGGCACCGCCAAATTGCTTTATCAAAAGAAACATTAGAAATATTCGCTCCAATCGCGCACCGTTTGGGTATGTTCCAAATCAAAAGCGAACTCGAAGATATTTGTTTAAAATACACCGATCCCGATAAATACAATCAGGTGACGATGCTACTTGAAGCTAAAAACAAATACCGGCAGAAATCACTTGATGACATTAAAAAAAGGATTGCCGACATCATCTTTGGCGATAACATCCCGTTTGAAATCCAAAGCCGCGTCAAAAGCATTTATTCGATTTACAAAAAAGTATTTCAGCAAGGTAAAAACTTTGATGAAATTTACGACATTTTAGCGATTCGCATCATCACCGACACGGTATTGCACTGCTATGAAATATTAGGATTGGTGCATGCAACCTATAAACCGATTCCGGGTCGGTTTAAAGACTACATCGCGATGCCCAAGCCCAACCTCTATCAATCACTCCATACGACGATTGTCTCCGGCAATGGGCAAATCTATGAAATCCAGATTCGGACCCGGGAGATGGATGAGATCGCCGAAACCGGCGTCGCCGCGCACTGGCGCTATAAAGAGGGACGCGGTTATAACCCAAAGACCGAACAAAAAGAAATCGAAGAAAAGCTATTCTGGTTCCGCGATTTCATTAATATTACCGATGATACCGAAGACGCTAAAGAAGTGATGGAAAACTTATCAAAGGATATCTTTGATACGTTTGTCTATATTTTCACACCAATGGGCAAAGTCATTGATCTACCAACCGGTTCCACGCCACTAGATTTCGCCTATCGGATTCATACCGGAGTGGGCGATACCGCCGTTGGGGCGATTGTTAACGGCACGCTCGTGCCACTGAATACGATTCTGAAAACCGGCGATGTCGTCGAAATTAAGACGAATCCAAATTCCCCGGGTCCAAACGAAGGCTGGCTCAAGATTGTCAGAACTTCCGCGGCCAAGGGTCATATTCGTAAGTTCTTGCTTCGTAAGAATAATGAATTGCTGCGCGAAGATAAAATCGCCAAAGGCAAAGCCGGCGCCATTGACGCGTTTAAAGACCGCGGTTTATCCGAAAAAGAGATGATGGAACTGCTTGATCAACCGAAAGTGCTCGAATATTTCCACTTTGACACATTGGATGACTTATTCGTCGGCATTTGTAACCGCAACCCGCAACCATCAGCGATCATTGACTTTTTAAAGATCCGCAAGAAATTTGTCTTGAACCTGTCAAAGAAAACGACCGATGCTTCCAATGTCCCGGTCATCGTTCCTAACGCTGGCAAAGTGGCGATTACGCTTGGTAACTGCTGCACCCCGATTCCAGGCGATGACATCGTTGGTTTCATTACCAAGGGCAAGGGCATTACCGTCCACCGTCTTAACTGCCCGAACATTCGCAGTGAAACACCACGGTTGACCGAAGTATATTGGAACGATAATTTAGAGCTCGATAACTATCCGGTTGACTTAACCTTAAAATGCGGCGATCGTCCCAATTTGTTGGTCGATGTGATGAACATCTTGGCCGCCAACAAGATACCCGTTACCGCGATTAATGCGAAACTGCATGCCCAAACAGCCCAAACGACAATATCGGCAACGATTCTTGTCAGCGACGCCAAACGTCTTAACGATATTGTCAACATCTTGCTAAACATAACTAGTATTTATGAAGTCCACCGCCAGATACATTAATGATAGGAGCGCACTATGAACTACCAAGCACCCAAAGGAACCCATGACATTATCGGGACCACGAGTCAGTTATTTGAAGAAGTCGAAGGACTTTTCAAGCAACTGGCAACATTATATGGATACGCGCCCGTGCGCACGCCCATATTTGAACATACCGAATTATTTACCCGTAGTGTCGGCGATAGCTCCGACATCGTCAGAAAAGAGATGTATACATTCCTCGATAAAGGCAATCGTTCGATTACGCTACGACCAGAGATGACCGCGGGAGCGATGCGAGCCATCGTCAATGCCAAACTTGATAAAACAGCAGATCTACCCATCAAGCTATATTACGCAGGTCCGGCGTTTCGCTATGAACGGCCCCAACTCGGAAGATTTAGGCAGTTCCATCAATTCGGCGTGGAAACCGTTGGCGTCACTTCTCCAATCAATGATGTTGAAGCGATCATGCTAGGGGCATATGCCCTCCAAGCGCTTGGATTCGAACACTTAGTGGTTAAAATCAATAGTTTGGGTGACACTAAAAGTAGAGATGCCTACCGCGACGCCTTAAAAGCTTTCTTTGAACCAAAGATTGAAGGTATGTGTGCTGACTGTAAAGATCGGCTCAATATTAATCCGCTGCGTATACTTGATTGTAAGGTACCCGCTGATCAAGCACTCGCTAAAGGCGCTCCAAAGATGAGCGAATACTTATCAAGTGATGCCAAACAATATTTTGATAAAGTTAAAGCCATGCTCGATCAATACACTATTCCCTATGTGATTGATGATGGTCTAGTACGCGGTCTTGACTATTATAGCCACGTCGTATTTGAATACCACCTCAGTGATGAAGTCGGTTCTGGCTATGGCGCACTAGGCGCCGGCGGCCACTATGATAACTTACTCCAAGAACTAGGGGGGGCGGCTTTACCTGGCGTTGGCTTTGCGTTTGGCCTTGAACGAATCGTCGCCATCATCGAAGAATTGAAGATGGCCCCCGATTTATCGAAAATGATTGATGCGTATGTAATGCCATTAGGGCAAGAACAAGTCGACTACGCTTATGCCGTGGCCACGTTATTACGAAGCGCCGGATTAAGAACCGATTTATCGTATGATGCTAAAAGCGTTAAATCACAAATCAAGAAAGCGACGCGTCTTGGTGCTAAATACGGATTATTCGTTGGCGAAGCGGAATTCAAAACAGAATCAGTCAAAGTTAAAAATCTTGAGACCGAGACGCAAGAAGATGTCCCGCTGAAGCAGTTAATCTCCTATTTCCAAGCCAAGTATCAACATCACCACCATCATGACCATGACTGTGATTGCGACGGTGATTGTGAAGGTGAAGGACATGAGTGTCATTGTAAGGAGCATGAATAAGTATGAAACGAACCCATTATAATGGCTTATTGACCATTAACGATGTTGGCCAATCCGTCAGTTTGTTTGGTTGGGTTGCCAAAAAACGCAATCTTGGCTCCTTGCTATTCATCGACTTAAGAGACCGCACCGGCATCGTACAGTTACTCGTCAAAGATCCCTCGAGCGTTCCCGACATCCGTAATGAATATGTGATTCATGTAACTGGTATCGTCTCTAAAAAAGACGTCCCTAACCCCAATCTTAAAACCGGATCAATTGAAATCATCGTTTCTGATCTTAAAGTCATCAGCAGTGCCCAGACCACACCGATGATCATCGATAATCAAACCGATGCTTTGGAAGAAACAAGGTTAAAGTATCGCTATTTGGATATCCGCCGTCCCATCATGCAAGAAAAACTCATTGCTCGGTCCAAGATTGTCAAGCTATTCCACGAGTATTTAGATGACCAAGGGTTTATCGAAGTGGAAACCCCGATATTGACGTTATCAACTCCCGGAGGTGCCCGTGACTATTTGGTGCCTTCTCGCTTACAGCATGGAAGTTTTTATGCGTTACCACAATCTCCGCAAATATATAAACAACTACTGATGATCGGGGGCATGGAACGGTATTACCAAGTCGCCCGATGTTTCCGCGATGAAGATTTGCGCGCCGACCGGCAACCCGACTTCACCCAAATCGATATCGAAGCCAGTTTCATCGAACAAGACGAGTTCTTGTCACTAATGGAGCCGGTACTGGTTAAAATATGGTCACAAATAGTTAAAGAAGAGATTCAATTGCCATTAGCTAAATACACATATGAACATGTTGTAACTAACTATGGATCGGATCGTCCTGATTTAAGGTTTGATTTGCCACTGGTGGATGTTAAACCATTATTGAGCAAATCATCTTTTGAAGGATTCATGGATGCCAAATACATTAAAGGCATCATCTTAAAAAATCATGGTGCTTCATTATCGAGAAAACTCATTGATGAACTTAATCTTGAACTTAGAAAGTTTGGATTAAAACCGGCAATCGTGCTGAAAGTGAGTGAAGGTGTATTATCAGGATCATTCACCAAGTATCTTGATGAGCAGTTGATGAAAGATATCATAAGTGAATACAAGTTAACTGAAAACGATGCCTTAGTCCTCACTAGTGGCGATGAATTCAAAACATTCCATTTCGGGATGGGCGCTCTTCGCAATTTATTAGCGAAGCAGTTTAAGTTGATTGATGAAGGCAAAACATCGATGTTTTGGGTGACTGAGTTCCCGCTATTCGAAAAGTCAGATAATGGCGGCCTATCAAGCTCGCACCACCCGTTTACGAGGCCTCTCGCGGAGGATATCCCCCTTCTTGATAGCGAACCATTAAAAGTGCGTTCAGCGGCTTATGACATCGTCATTAACGGCTATGAAGCTGGCGGTGGTTCAATGCGTATTTACGATAAATCGTTACAACAAAAAATCTTTGAATTATTAGGGATGTCCGAAGAAGATATTAAGCGCAAGTTCGGCTGGTTTATTGAAGCATTTAACTATGGGACACCCCCTCATGGAGGCATCGCCTTTGGGCTTGACCGTCTCACGATGATCGTTACCAAGACCGATAACATCCGCGACGTGATTGCCTTCCCGAAAAACTTAAGCGCGATTGGGCCACTTGAAAAGACGCCGGCACCGGTCGATGAATCGCAATTAGATGAACTAGGCATCGTTATTAAGAAGGAGAACAAATAATGGATATTCAACAATTAAGCATTGCCGCATTACGTTCCATCGTCATCGATGGCACGAACAAAGCCAAAAGCGGCCATCCAGGCATGCCACTTGGTAGTGCGCCAGCTCTATATACTCTTTTTAGCAAACACCTAAATAGCGATCCACGCCATCCTGATTGGATCAATCGCGACCGCTTTGTATTATCCGCGGGTCACGCTAGCATGCTAATTTATACAATGCTACACATGGCGGGTTATGACGTCAGCATGGAAGACCTAAAACTATTCCGCCAGTTCAACAGCAAAACTCCAGGACATCCGGAAGTGGGACATACTCCCGGTATCGATGCCACAACAGGACCCTTAGGTCAAGGTATTGCTCAAGCCGTGGGTATGGCACTAGCGGAACGCACGCTTAACGCCCTGTTCCCTAAACTTAATCTGATCGATCACTATACGTATGTACTACACGGTGATGGATGTCTTCAAGAAGGAATCTCTCAAGAAGCGATCTCATTCGCTGGTCATCAAAAACTCAATAAATTAATCATGATTTACGATAGTAACGATACGACGCTTGATGGACCATTATCGATGTCGTTTTCCGAAGATGTCGCCCTACGCTTTATCGCTTCAGGTTGGTCGGTGCTCCATGTCAATGATGGTAATGACCTCAAAGACATCAACCGGGCAATTAAGAAAGCAAAACGCTCAATTGATAAACCAACATTAATCATCATGAAAACGGTGATTGGTTATGGTTCTAAAAACGCTGGAACAAGCAAAGTCCACGGTGCGCCCCTAGGAGAAGAAGACGGCGCGTTAGCCAAAGCCAAATTCGGGTATGATTATCCTCAATTCGTGATTCCTAATGAAGTGTATCAAAACTTAAAGGATACATTTGCGAGACGAGGAAAATCAGCATATAACCGTTATAAACGGCAGTACCGAGCGATGAAAGAGTCTTATCCCGATGAAGTGGCTAAATACGATGTCGCCTTATCAGGTCAATTAGATGACATCCTTGACTCAGTCAATGTAACATTCCCCGAAGGTTATAAAGACGCGACGCGCAACACCTCGTTACAGATTCTTGAAAAACTTCACGATGCGATTCCTAACCTAATTGGGGGAAGCGCTGATGTTGCTAAAAGTGTTATGACCGGTGTTAAGGGCGCGGTAGATTGTATGCCAATGACGCCACATGGAAGAAACATCAACTTTGGCATTCGTGAATTTGCTATGGCAAGTATTCAAAATGGGATGCTACTTCATGGTGGTCTAAAAACATATGTCGGATCATTCCTCATATTCTCCGACTACATGAAAGCGGCCGTTCGTTTAAGTGCCCTTTCGCATATTCAAAGCATTTATCTATTCAGTCACGATTCAGTTGCTTTAGGCGAAGATGGTCCCACGCATCAGCCCATCGATCAGTTAGCGATGCTACGAAGCATTCCCAATATGAATGTGATTAGACCAGCGGATGCCAATGAAACCTGGGGTGCGTTTAAAGTGGCGCTAACTTCAACGAGAACACCAACTGGAATTATCCTTTCAAGACAAAACTTACCACTACTAGAAAACACTAATGCCGACAAGGTTAGAAAAGGCGCCTATATCGTCAGTGACAGCACTACGAAAGAACCAGATCTGATTCTACTGGCCACCGGAAGCGAAGTATCACTAGCGATTTCAACCAAATCAAAACTTATTGAGCAAGGCTATGATGTCCGTGTTGTATCAATGCCTAGTTGGCTGATGTTTGAAGAGCAAACCAGCGCATACCAAAAGAAGATACTAGGTAAGGATCGTAACAAGGTGTTATCGATTGAAGCCTTAACAACAATGGGCTGGAGCAAATACGCGGCCCATAATATTGGTATCGACACATTTGGCATCAGTGGACCAGGTGGTGAAACCATGAAACATTTTGGCTTTACGACCGATTCGGTAGTTGAAAAGGCACTATCAATACTGAAAGTTCAATAACCATCTAATTAGTATTAGATGGCGATAATAGTGTAAAATATCATCTAGACAAGAAAGGAACTCCCTTATGGCGCAATACGTATACATCGATAACTATTCCAATCTTGGCAGAATGGGTATATCTAACCATGTGTTTTATCAGATTGCTGAAACTGCGACAAATAAAGTTAAAGGCGCCAGTGTCAGTCATCAAAGCAAATCATTAATATTTTTATTACAAAAACCGATTCAAGTCGAAATTAGCAAGGGACTAGTTAATGTGAAGGTATCTGTGAATATATCTAAGACTGCTAATATCAATCAAATATGCCTTGCTATACAAGAAGAAGTGGCAACTGCTCTATCTACGATGACAGAACTAGTGCCATTCAAGATTGATATTAAGGTTGCAAATATCATTTAATCGTATAGAAAGCAAAAACTACGAGCAAGTGACGATTTCACTTGCTTTTTTATTGCGTAAGTATGACAATGATATTGTTCAATAAGTGAACAACATGAAACAAGATTACTTTTTCAAACCCACGCTGTTATTAAAGAAGTATTTACTTCTTGATTTAATTGAAAAAAATATTTCTATTACGCAAAGAGAGATTGCAAGAGAATTAGATATATCAGTTGCCTTGGTTAATAAACTACTAACAAATTTTGAAGAAGAAGAATTATTAACTAAGGACATAATAAACTCAAAAAAAGTGGTTTATAGGATAACATCTGAGGGTATTAATCAAAAGAAAGTTTTAAACATTGGATATCTAAAGCATGTTCAACTTCTTTACCAAGCAGGGAAAGAGTACATTGAACGTTTTATCGATACTTTAGTTAAGAATAGTTATAAACGTCTCTATATTTATGGAGCAGGTGAGGTGTCGGTTATACTTTTGTCGGTATTACAAAAAAGATATGACGAGATAATAGTGGTAGGCATAATCGATGATGATTCAAAATCGATAAAATTTTTTGGGCACAAAGTCATTAGTAGAAATCAAGTAGAGGAACAGGATTATGATGGCATTTTGATAGCCAGTTACACCCATCACGATAGAATGCGTGAAAAATTACTTCAGGATGGCATTCCAATTAGCAAAATCGTCGAATTTTTCTAAAAAAGAGGTGGAATAATGAAAATTGCAGTTATCGGAACGGGTTACGTCGGTCTATCAGTCGCAGTGTTGCTGAGCCAAAAACATGAAGTTGTGGCTCTTGATATCATTACGGACAAGGTCAACAAGATTAATCGAAAAGAATCGCCAATTAATGATAAAGAGATTCAAGAATATCTAAGCAACGGAAACCTTAATCTAACTGCCACGTTGGATAAGTCATATGCTTATAAAGATGCAAATTTTGTTATTGTGGCCACTCCAACGAATTACGATTCCATGATGAATTATTTTGATACAACTAGCGTTGATCAAGTGATTCTTGATGCTTCTAAATTGGCGCCTAGAGCGACCATTATTATTAAATCTACTATTCCGGTTGGTTATACTTTCGAGAAGCAAAAGCAATTCGAAAAAACAAAAATTATTTTCTCTCCAGAATTTTTAAGAGAAGGAAAAGCGCTATATGATAACCTTTACCCTTCTAGGATTGTCGTTGGTGCACACAGCCAAGATGCTAAAATATTCGCCGGATTATTGAAGGAAGCATCCTTGAAAGAGAATGTCCCTGTTCTCTTTACGGGATCAACTGAGGCAGAAGCGATAAAGTTATTTTCTAATACATACTTGGCCTTGCGAGTCGCTTTTTTTAATGAACTCGACACTTACGCCGAGATACGCGGATTAAATACTAAAGAAATCATTGAAGGTGTCGGGTTAGATCCAAGAATTGGAAATCATTACAATAACCCATCGTTTGGGTATGGTGGATATTGCCTTCCTAAAGATACCAAACAGTTGCTGGCGAACTATAAGGACATCCCTCAAAATCTCATTTCCGCCATCGTTGAAGCTAATCGCACAAGAAAAGATCACATTGCCGATATGATTATTATGAAAAAGCCCAAAATCGTTGGAGTTTATCGACTGGTGATGAAGAACAACTCAGATAACTTTCGGGCCTCGTCAATCCAAGGTATTATGAAGCGAATTAAAGCCAAAGGGATTGAAGTGATCGTATATGAACCAGCATTAAACGACTCAGCATTTTTTGGGTCAAAAGTGTATCAAGACATTCAATTATTTAAAAGCACTGCCGATATTATTGTGACTAATAGATATAACGATGAATTATGCGATGTAAAAGACAAAATATATACAAGAGATTTGTTTCAAAGGGATTGATGTCATGAGCCACAAATATTTAATTACAGGAGCTGCAGGTTTTATAGGATTTTTTCTCACGAAAAAACTTTTAGAAGCTGGAGAAGAAGTCATTGGAATTGATAATCTGAATGATTATTATGGTGTGAATCTTAAAATTGAAAGATTAAAGTTATTAGATATATATCCAAAATTCATATTTTATAAAGTTGATCTATCTGATAAAGATGAACTCAGTAAAGTTTTCGAAATACACAATTTTGACTATGTTGTAAATCTAGCCGCTCAAGCGGGTGTTCGATATTCAATTGAGAATCCAGATGTTTATATTACATCGAACATAATTGGCTTTTATAACATACTTGAAATGGTTAGGCACCATCCAGTTAAGCATTTAGTATATGCTTCAAGCAGTTCAGTATATGGCAATAACGATAAAGTTCCATTTGAAGAAAGCGATTTTGTTGATAACCCAATTTCACTTTACGCAGCCACAAAGAAGACAAATGAGTTAATGGCACACACATATAGCCATTTATATGGAATCTATTCGACAGGTCTGAGGTTTTTTACAGTTTATGGACCTTGGGGTCGCCCAGATATGGCCTATTTTAAATTTATCGATTTATTCTTCGAAAACAAACCATTATTAATCTACAATGCTGGAGATTTTGAAAACGATTTGTGGCGCGATTTCACATACATTGATGACATTGTAGATGGCATTTTGCAAGTAATTCCTATCCGACCCAGCCAACCTCGATATCAAGTGTTTAATATCGGTAACCAAAACCCCGTAAAACTAATGGATTTTATAAGAATTTTAGAAAAATGTTTATCAGTTGGTCTGAATCAAAAAATCGAGTTTAAGAAAATTTATGAATCTAAAAAACCTGGAGACGTACATAAGACTTTTGCGTCAATGGAAAAAATAAGTAATTATATAGGCTTTTGCCCAAAAACATCGTTAGAAGAAGGATTGCAATTGTTTGTTAATTGGTATTTGCAAACTTGGAGGAATAAATAAAACATGGAAAATAATCGTACAATCCCATTTTCACCTCCTGACATAACATCGTTAGAGATCGATGAAGTTATCGACACATTAAAATCTGGTTGGATTACAACGGGCCCCAAAACTAAGAAGTTTGAGCAACAACTTGCTCAATATGTTGGAGTAAAACGTGCCGTTTGTCTAAACTCGGCGACTGCAGCTATGGAGTTGTCACTCCTTATATTCGGTGTCGGACCGGGTGATGAGGTTATTACTTCTGCGTATACATATTCTGCATCAGCATCAATAATTCATCACGTTGGAGCCTCGATTGTTTTAGTTGACATTGCTCCAGGATCGTTTGAAATGGATTATAACCAGTTGGCAGAAAAAATAACATCGAAAACAAAAGTTATTATCCCAGTCGACATTGCTGGTGTCATTTGTGAATATGAAAAGATATATAAAATAGTACAAACAAAACAAAGCCTTTTTAAACCCACGAATGACAGGCAAGCATCTCTAGGAAGAATTCTAGTTATGGCCGATGCTGCCCATTCATTTGGGGCAACTAGAAACAATAAAACAGTAGGCCTTCATGCAGACATAACCTGTTTCTCTTTCCATGCAGTTAAAAATCTTACAACAGCTGAAGGTGGGGCAGTAGTTTGGACTCATGACCTAGGTCTAACCGATGATGGATTATATAAAGAATTTATGTTAATGAGTCTTCACGGACAGTCAAAGGATGCGTTACCAAAGAGTCGTATTGGAGCTTGGGAGTACGATATTATCACGCTTGGGTACAAATGTAACATGACAGATATTATCGCCTCGTTGGGTCTAATTCAACTACAAAGATATCCGTTGCTACTTGAAAGAAGGTTTTCCTTAATTGATGAGTATGTTAGGCAATTGAAACATCCATCCATAAAGTTGATAGCTCACAAAGGCGATAATTTCGTAAGTTCTGGTCATCTTATGTTAATGAATATTAAGAATGTTGACGAGCATAAACGAAATCATATCATCGATGAGTTATCGAAAGTCGGCATTTCAACGAACGTTCATTATAAGCCACTGCCCATGCACACTGCTTATAAGAATCTGGGTTTCTCAATCAAAGATTATCCTAATTCATTTGATGCATATAAAAATGAAATTACATTACCGCTACACTCTTTAATGAGTAACGACGATGTTGGTTATGTATGCTCAGCACTGCTCCGGATTCTTAAAGATTTGGGGTTCGAACAACAAAAATATGAAAATATTCTATAAATCATTTTTCAAAAGAGCTCTTGACTTAATATTTGCACTAGTTCTGTTCCCTTTTACCTTTATTTTATTCATATTTCTAGCACCAATTATTTTGTTGAGCGATGGTAGTCCAATATTTTATAAAAGTGAAAGACTAGGTAGGAATGGTAAAATTTTTTGGATGTATAAATTCAGATCAATGACGAAAGATGCAGTAGATATTAGAAATAGCGATGGATCTACTTTTAATTCTAAAAACGATCCGCGTGTCACAAGAATTGGGCGGTTTTTACGATCAACAAGCCTTGATGAACTCCCCCAAATCATTAATGTCTTCATAGGGGACATGAGTTTTATAGGTCCACGCCCAGACCTCCCTGAACATTTAAATACCTATGAAGAAATGCATAAAAGAAAACTTATTGTTCGTCCTGGCATAACTGGCTATAACCAAGCATACTTTCGAAATTCGATTGAATGGAAATGTCGTCTTGATAATGACGTATATTATGCTGACAATATTTCGTTCAAATTAGATTGTTCCATTTTCTTAAAGACCATCCAAATAGTTTTGCTTCGTAAAAACGTGTATTCAGACAATTCTAAAAATGAAAAGGAAAATTAGTTTCATGAATGCATGTATGATTAATTCTCTTAATTGGGAATCAAGAAAATTTGGTATAAATGCTTCGGAGATAATATTTATTGACGAAATCAATGATGAATTATGGGGACAGATTGAGCAACAAATTCTTGGAAAAGATTTAGTCGTAATTAAAAACTCGACTGATTTTCGTTCCAACTCCAAGTTGATCGCTGAAAATACTAATGCAATTTTGTATGATACCAACGTCACTTTTGCCAAACGGATTAGTCAGAGGTTATCTGTGTCAATCGCTGATAGTAATTTGTCAATAGAAGAATCTACACCAAATGATTTTAACGAAGACTTAACCGAGTTGTTAGATTTTAGACACTCACGATTCTTTAAAGACAGAAAAATGCATGACTACGGTGGTAAAGAGATATACAAAGATTGGGTTCATAACGCGAAAAATTATGATAACAAACACTTAATCATACTGCGTCTGTTGAATCAGATTGTTGGATTTCTACTATATTCAATACAAAAAGATTTCTTAAATATAGAATTAATCTCTATCCATCCCTTATTTTTAAACAAGCATTATGGTAGTTTGATGTTACAACATCTAGAAAATGTATGTTTGCTCATAAATATTTTGACCATTAAAGTGGGCACTCAAATATCGAACATTGAGGCAATGAACTTTTATGTCAAAAAAGGTTTTAGTATCACTGAGACGATTGATGTTTATCATTGGTGGCGTGATTAGTAATGAAATTCCTATATATCTCCACTGCTTTCCCACCGCCTGATAAAGGTGCGACTATATACACGGATCTAGCACAAGAATTATCGAGAACAGAAGATGTGCTAGTAATTGTTCCTGATCAAAAAGTAAATATAAGTCAACGTATAAGAACCACAGAAAATGGCGTTCAAGTTATTCGTTGCGGTGTGCCTTTATATTATAACGTTGGATTCATGAAGAAAGGCATTGCTGCATTACTACAACCCTTTTTATTGAAACGTTGTCTATCAAAAATAATTAAAAGTTACGACTTTGATATTTTATTATTTGAATCTCCTCCAACGACTCAATATAGCGTAATTCAATGGATCAAAAAGATAAAGAATTGTATAGCCTATTTAATATTGAAAGATATTTTTCCTCAGAATGCCGTTGATTTGAACATTATGAGGAAAAATTCTCTCATTTATAAATATTTTAAGCATACAGAAAATAAACTTTATAAAGTGGCAGATATCATTGGATGCATGTCCCAAGGCAACATTGATTTTATTATCAAGCACAATAATATCGACCCAGCTAAAGTAAAATATTTCCCAAATACCAAATCTCACAAAATAAGTAGTACAACTATTCCTACAAACGAAATAATGCTCAGATATGGTATACCAGTTAATAAATGTGTCTTTATGATTGGAGGAAATCTTGGGAAGCCACAAAACCCAAAATTAATCTTCGATGTGTTACTTGGACTCAAAGGGTTTAATGATGCGTTTTTTGTCATTGTTGGTCGCGGAACTGAAAGAAACACTCTCGACAGACTTATAAAGGATAATGATTTGAGAAATTGTGTAACTTTTGATGAAATTAAGCGTGATGAGTTCGAAATTCTATTATCGCTAATTGATGTTGGTGTCGTAACATTAGATTATCGTTTTACTATTCCAAACTATCCTTCTAGAATTTTATCCTATATGGAATATTCAAAGCCTATATTAGCAGCAACTGACACATCCACTGATTTGCGGAAGTTAATCATCGAGGAGGACATTGGTGTTTGGTGCTCCTCGGAAGATCCATCTAATATGATTGAAAAAGTAATAGAATTAACAAATTCATCGGAAAGAAGGAAAGACCAAGGACAAAGGGGATACAGATATTTCTTGCAACATTTCACCATCGAGAAGTCTGTCAAGTATTTACATAACCACATAGGTGAATTTAAATCGAAACAGATATAACTTTTGGAAAAGTATACATATAAAAGAAATTGATTATCCTTCTAGATCTTATAGTGTTAAGAATAATTGAATTAATAACTCAATCGTTAATAGATATGTGATCAATGCTGTTATAAAATAAGGTTATTAGCTAGTTGGCCTAGTTAGTATTTGAGGGAATAATTAGTGAGTAAGAATTTAGATATTTGCTTTTTAGGAGGAGTTTTCCCAAAGGATCAAGAAGAATCCATTTTGGCTAATAGTATTGGTATCGTCCAGAGCGCAGCTAACAATTTACAATGGATGCTTATTGATGGATTTGATGCGAACCTCCTAACACCAGTTAAGATATTCACCAGTGTATTTATTGGTTCATATCCAAAAAGGTACAAAATGCGTGTGATTGAACAATTTGCGTGGAATCACAAACCAGGGACCAATGATGTGGGACTAAGATTTAATAATATATCAATCATTAAACATTTTAGTATTGCAAATAATGCGAAGAAAAGTTTGAAGCAATGGTTAAAACAACCACAGGATAGTAATGACAAAAAGAAGATTCTATTCGTTTACTCGTTGTATCTACCTTTTTTAATCGCCGCTAGATATGCTAAGAAATTATCCCCAGATCTTACGGTTTGTTTCATGGTTCCTGACTTACCGAAATATATGAGCGTGACCATATCAAAACGATTCATTTACACATTCTTCAAAGCAATAGAATGGTGCTTTTCGAAACAACTATTAAAGCATGTTGATAAATTTATATTACTCACTAATCCAATGGGAGAGTATCTAAAGATTTCTCCTACTAAATATCAAGTTATCGAAGGCATGGTAGATAACTCGAGTGTTAATAATTCCACCAATAAACCCAGTATCCCTTCAAAGAAATACATATTATACACAGGGACATTAGCAACCAATTATGGCATCATCGATTTAATCGACGCTATGAAGTTTATTCCTAATGATGATTTTGAATTGTGCATTTGTGGCCGAGGAAATAGTGAACCATACATAATAAATGCTATGAAAACCGATTCAAGAATAAAATACCTTGGTTTAGTGCAAAGCAAAGAAATAATTGAGCTACAAAGAAATGCTTTTGCGTTGGTTAATCCGAGAAAAAACGTTGGAGAGTATACAAAGTATTCCTTCCCTTCAAAGGTTTTAGAGTATATGATTTCAGGAAATCCAGTAATTGCCTATAAGCTTGATGGAATTCCAAAAGAATATGACAAGTATCTTATTTACGTTCCTGACGATTCAACTGAGGCTTTAGCAAAGACGATTGTTGATGTTTTATCATTAAGTGACGAGCAAAGGCGAAGCATTGGTCACCAATCAAGAAACTATGTTTTACATAATAAGAGCAATATTATACAAACACGAAAAATCATTGATTTTCTTGAAAGTGATCACACGATTTAACATGAAGTTCACGATTGATAGAAAATCAGCATTGGATACCGTCAAATCATGAAGATCTGTTTTGTTATTGGTTCACTTAGTTTCAGCGGTGCTGAAAAAGTTTTATCGAATCTTATCGATAGATTCGATCATAACGGGCATGAGATGCATGTTATATTGCTTGAGCAGAAAGAAGTACTTATTCACATGGGTTCGACTCGATTTCATCATGGGGCTTATGGTTCTGGCAACAGGTTACTCCGAATAATTAGACGAACCGATAAGATTAGACGCATTGTAAAAGATGTTATGCCAGATGTCGTAGTATCTTTTGGTAATGTAAGTAATATTAATACAATTTTTGCACTTTTATTATCAAGAGTTAAACTCATCTTATGTGAACGAAATGATCCAAAACATGACCCGCGGACGAAAGTGGGAAAATTGCTACGGCGCATTCTTTATCCACTAGCTGACCATTATATTTTTCAAACCGAAGAGATTAAATCCTATTTTCCAAGAAAAATTCAGCGTAGATCCAAAATTATACCCAATCCGGTCACAAATCGTATAGCACAGCCAATTGATACATCGAAAAACAAGGTGATTGCACATGTTGCGCGGTTAGATGATTTTCAAAAAAACCAATCTATGTTGATTAAGACCTTTGCCGACATCTCAAACAATGATGATTACATATTGAAGATTTACGGAGACGGACCCGATAAATCAAAGTACCAGACACTTATAGATGCATTAGGAATGAAAGATAAAATTTTCCTATGTGGGTCATATCATTCAATACAAGAGGTCTTTAATGAGACTGCCATTTTTGTATTAACTTCAAATTTCGAGGGTATGCCTAACGCACTAATTGAAGCTATGTCTTTTGGATTACCATGTATTTCAACAGATTGTTCTGGTGGTGGAGCAAGAAGTCTCATTAAGAATAATGAAAATGGCTTGCTAGTCACTGTTAAAGATAATTCCAAGTTAAAAGATGCCATCATGTTACTCATGAATAACTCCGATTATCGTGATAAACTTGGAAAGATGGCTTTTAGTATCAATGATACTCTATCACTCGATAAGATATTTGCTATATGGGAAAGAACTTTAAAGGATTTTATGATACATTCATAAGTGGTTGTAAGAGGAAATGCAAAGTGTATTATTAAAAATCAATGCCTTAGAAAAGCGTGATATAGTATCGCGTTTATTTTCTATCTCGTTTTATATTTTTATCGTTTTTTTTATTGCATTTGAAGGACATACATCACTAAGTTCACTCGCTTCATACGGATTATACTTTTTTATTCTATGCGGTGGTGTTTATTTGGTCGTGAAACGAAAAGTAAGATTTAATTATTACATTATTTTAATGGCCATGTTTGGATTTGTTTTATTAGTTTCTTACTTATATACTCCAAATCCTGCAGAGGCATTTAGTCATCTATATCGGTATTTTACGTTGATTGTAATCGTCATACTTGCTTACTGTTACTTAGATAGTGAAAGCCGCATAAATTTCGTAATGAGGGCATTTATGCATGGTGGAGTATTATTAGCTTTTTTATTTTACCTAACGTATGGGGCGGACCTCATTGCACAAATTCTTGGCGGTGGGTCTTTGGGTCGTATTGGTGAGTCTCTTGGTAATGTCAATACTGTTGGTATGTCGACAGCCATAAGCGTATTTATCTCTTTTTATTTTCTTTTACAAAAAAAATCGCGATTTAAAATCTTATATATTTTTATTATATTGGTTGCTTTTCCGATTGTTTTTTTTACTGCCTCCAAAAAGGCATTGGTAATTCTAATAATGGGTGTTTTTTTTGCCTTATACATCGCTCAATCAAGGCGAGATGTAGTCTCACTTTTTAAATCCATTTTTATACTTGTATTAGTACTATTCGTTTCCCTTATAATTTTTAATCAATTACCTATTTTCTCATTGATATACAAAAGAATATTAAACTTTATATTATCTCTAATGAGTTCAGCAGAAGGGTCATTGTCAGACTCCCATAGAATCGATATGATAATAATTGGTCTAACTGATTTTTCGAAATCTCCCTTATTCGGAAGGGGTATATATTCCTCATATAGTTTATTTGAAACATATTCTCATAATAATTATGTTGAGGTTCTACTTTCAACCGGGCTTGTCGGTTTTCTTATTTATTACTTGAGTTATGTTATTTCCTTTTTTTTTATATCAAAAAGCACACATTTAAATGCAAAACTAAGAGATTTATTATTATTTTTGTTGATAACGATTATTATCATTGAGGTTTCGTTAGTGACTTATTACTCAAGATATTTCCATATTTTACTGACAACCATTGCGGCTGCGACAACACTCCCTAAAAACATTCAACAAGAAGGTATTGATTATGAGTATTCTGAAGAAAATAAGTAATTTATTAGTATCAAGGACGGAAAGATTTGTATTTCTATCTCATCGAGGTTTCCTCAATTTCCTTCCATCGAAATTATTTGTAAGGATTGCATATAAAGTATATGTAAAACGGAAACTCAACTTAAAGAATCCCGTTCTTTTCAATGAAAAATTGCAATGGTTAAAAATTCATAATCGCGACCCGTTGTATAATCGTCTAGTCGATAAGTACGAAGTGAGGGAGTACATCAAAGAAACGATTGGCGAGAATCATTTGGTCCCATTAATCGGTGTTTATCAAAGTATTGAGGATATACCCTGGGAAGAGTTACCCAATCGGTTTGTGTTAAAATGTACTCATGGTTCGAGTTTCAACATCATATGCCGCGATAAATCAAAACTAGATATTACTGAAGCGAAGAAGAAACTGAAAAATTGGTTGAAAAGGAATTGGTATTGGATTGGTAGAGAATGGCCATACCGTGATGTCAAGCCGAGAATTATTTGCGAAAAATATATAACAGATAGTGATAGCAAAGATTACTTAACTGACTACAAATTCTATTGTTTTGGTGGAATAGTAGATAGCGTCTTAGTCTGCTTAGATAGATCGAGTGGACATACCAAATTTTATTTCTTTGATCATAACTGGCAGCTTAAACGATATAACGTTATGGGAAAAGCGGCTCCCGAAGGTTTTACAATTGAAAAACCACAAAAAATGGATGAAATGTTCGAAATTGCGAATAAATTGTCGAAGAAAATCCCCTTTGTACGTATTGATTTGTATTGCTCGAATGAAAATATATACTTTGGAGAATTTACACTATATCCATCTGCAGGATTTGATCCAAATAGGTTGTTAGAAACAGAAAAGTTTTTTGGTAGTAAGGTAGACTTAACATTAGTTTCATCCGGAGGAAAAAATGAAAACAATCGGCTTTGTGATTAGTAAAAAAAACAATGAACATCGTAGAGCACTTCTTCCAGATGATGTTAAAAAGATTAGGAACTCCTCAATGTTGTATTTCGAACAAGGATATGGAGAGGTTTGTGGTTTTAATGACCAAGATTATATTGTTGCTGGCGCCAATATTGTTGCTAGAGAACAGGTGTTAAAGTGTGAAGTTATTGTCGATGTCAAATTAGGTGATGCTGATTACCTAGATTATTTAAATGCTCCTAAGTTATTAGTCGGATGGTCCCATGCTGCGCAAAATATAGCATTCACTAACAAGATAATCTCCGCAAAACATTCAGTCTTAGCGTGGGAATCATTATACGAAGATAATCGCTATGTTTTCTACAAGAATCGGGAGATTGCAGGCGAAGCAGCAGTGCTACATGGTTTTAGATTTTCAAAAAAGATGCCATATGATACTCGCGTCGCAATCATTGGAAATGGGCAAGTAGCCAAAGGCGCAATGCGTGTCTTAAATGGTTTGGGTGCGTATGTTGATGTATATGATAAACACCTAGAAACTCTATTTAGAAAAGAAATGAGAAATTATGACGTAATAGTAAATTGTGTCTTATGGGATATAACTAGAAAGGATCGACTCATATATCGTGATGATCTTAAAACATTTAAAAAAGGCACTTTGATTATTGATGTCAGTTGTGACAGAAATCTTGAAATCGAAACGACAACACCAACAACCATAGATAATCCTGTTTATGAGGTTGACGGAGTAATCCATTACGCAGTCGATAATACACCAGCTCTTTTCTCAAATACTGTAACAAAACATCTTAGTGTTGCTTTTTCGAAATATGTTGATTTCTTAGTTTCTGGAGATTTTAACAAATGCCTTGATAATTCCATAGTAATTAAAGATGGAGTCATAATAGATGAAACAATTAAAGCATTTAGACACAAAATGGGGCTTTGATGGTTTATTAGACTCATTTGACAACAACATCTTAATTACGAGTTATCAAATCTATTAAATTTTTCGATGGGGTTCCATTTATTACTTAACAAGACGAGTCAAGCCCAGACATCTTACAAACTACATGCTAAAAATTTAAATAGAATTATGAAGAGTCTAGTTATGCAAGCAGAACTCATGCTAAGAATAAGATTATACCTTCATGGTAGAATTGCTGAATTATTCGTACATAGAAAAAAATGTCATCACAACGCAAGGTAATCACAAATTCATTCTTATATACATTTAGTTCAATGCTTGTGAAAGCATTTGGGTTTTTATTATTGCCTTTGTATACTTTATATCTTGAAACAGACCAATACGGAATAATCAATATTATTAATTCTTTCAACGCAATGGCGACTTATATAGTGTCTTTTTCATTGTACTCAGCCGTCATGAGATATTTTGTGGAGTATGGAAGTGACACTGAAAGGTTCAAACGTTTTGTTGGTTCTATTACAACGTTTGTTATCTTGTCTGGACTGTTTTTTTTCACTGCACTTTTTTTATTGCGCAATTCGATTTCTGGATTCCTATTTGAAAATATTACGTTTTTCCCTTATGTCCTAATAGGAATCTCAACATTAATATTCATTTCAATTTATAATGTCCACCAAAATTTGATGTTAGCGATGCAATCAGGAAAAAAACTTACACTATTGAATTTGATTTTCTTTGTTCTACAAGTCATCTTAAACATCATGTTTGTTGTTTTTCTCGATATGAAAGCTGTAGGTATTCTATTGGCCGGTTTAATTACGAATATAATATATTTCATTTATGTGTTCATCGATTATTACAAAATGAAAATTTTGTGGATTGGTATTGATTATAAATTAATAAAAGAATCATTGCTTTATTCAATACCAATTATTCCTCATAACATTTCCACCTATCTAGCATCATTTGCATCTAAAGTAATACTAAATAAAAGTGAATCCTTGTCAGAGGTTGGAGTATATGGTGTTGCCTCACAATTTGGTTCGTTGATAGATATAGTTCAGTTTTCTGTTAGCAAAGCTTTTCGCCCATGGGTATTTGATAATTTGAAAAATCTCACCAATGAAGCAAAAGAAGAGGTAAGACGCTTTTCATATTATTTGTTATTATTCTACTCTTTCATGTACATTGTAATTGGTTTATTTTCTCAAGAGGTCGTCGTTTTACTATTACCAAAATCTTATGTTCTCGCTTGGACGGTTATACCTATAATCGTTGTAGGTTTTTCTATCAAATCAATTTATTATTTTTACATTAATTTGTTGTTCTATAATAAACAGGCTTCACGCATTCTGTTCGTTGCGACGTTGACAGGCAGCATGTTAGATATAATTTTGGCCTATTTACTCATTCCGGTTATCGGGATGTATGGTTCGGCTGTGGCATTTACTTTTGCAAAAATTATTATAGTAACTATTATTGTAATCGTTTCTCGAAAATATAATGATGTCAAATATAGTGTTCTTAAAATGTTACTAATTATTATTCCAAGTTTATTATTCATGGGTCTGGGGTTAATTTTCAGTTATTCTGTGTTTTTGGATCAATTTGATTGGTTTAACGTTTTATATAAGGTAATTATTTTGGTAACATACTTGCTTATCATTTTCTTAACAAATAAGGATCTACCTAAGAAAGTGTTGCTCCTATTAAAAAGGAAGAAGCCCATCCACCAAAAAGATAACGAATCATTGGAAGTATTGGGTTAGATGAAAACATCATTTTCTAATAAAATATCATTCATTTCGGCGTCAGGTCGCGTTAAGTCTTCATATTATTACACAACAATTCACGAATGAAGTGTCGTGTAGTTTACATTATGTTCATGATGCATAAGATGCTTTCAATGGTCATTTACTTTGGAATATAAATGAGATAACGACTTTATTAATTGATAGTTTGTAATGTTTGAAATATCCCAATCTTAATGAACAATGTGATAAAATACGTTAGGAATTTAAGATGAAGTATTCACGCAACAAAACACAAGATCAAGCGATGATTCTAATATACAATGTCTTAACTTACATGTATATAGACCAAGAATTTGACATTGAAAAACTCATATCTGATTATCTTTATTTGCCGTATGATGAGGTAGATATCTTTATTAAAGAAGCGGTGATTAAATCAATCATTAACCGCGAAGGCATCATTAATGAACTTCAAGCCAGCATGACCAACTGGAAGCTTGATCGGATTAATCGCCTAGCCCAAGCAATCTTGTTACTTGCAGTCACTCACTACCGTTATATTGAGAAGATTGATAAGAGCATTGTTATTGATAACGCGGTGCGCCTGGCCAAGAAATACCTTGATGAGGGCGACTACCGTCTTATTAACGCTGTATTAGATGCCACACTATGAAAAATGGTGACCGTAAGTTTTATTCAATCAGTGAAATCAACTTATTAGTCAAGGACTTATTCGATAATACTTCAATGCTTAGAAGTATCACGATTAAAGGCGAAATATCAAACTTTAAAGCTTATCCCAAAGCTTTTTATTTTTCTTTAAAGGATCAAGAATCACAGTTAAGTGCGGTTATGTTTTTTAATTATCGTGAACCGATTGCCTTCACACCTAAAGATGGCGATGAGGTGCTGGCATTTGGTTCAATCAAAGCCTATGAAAAACGTGGCACATATCAGTTAGTAGTTGAAGACATGATTCAATATGGAGTGGGAATCCAGTTAATCAAGCTTCAGGAGTTAAAGACCAAACTTGAGAAGGAAGGTCTATTTGTCGAATCAAGAAAAAGAGGTCTTCCAAAATATCCAAAAACGATTGGTATAATTGCTGGTAATGACAGTGCCGCTTATAAAGACATCGTTACCAACATTCAAAGAAGATATCCGATTACTAAGCTAATCTTTTTTCCATCGCTTGTACAAGGAAAACAAGCGCCTGACGATATTATTCGTGCACTTGACAAGGCATATCAAACACCACTTGACGTATTAATTATCGGAAGGGGCGGTGGATCAGAAGAAGATTTATCCGCATTTAACGATGAAAAAGTTGTTAGGAAAATCGCCCAATCACCAATCCCGACAATCGGGGCGATTGGTCATGAAATAAACACAACTCTAGCCGATCTTGTTTGTGATAAACGGGCTTCAACACCAACAGGAGCAGCCGAACTCGCCGCCCGTGATAAAGCCGACATCATGTATGAGATACATATGTTGAATAATCGACTCATCGATGCAATTGACTCTAAAATGGCGATGGCTAAGCAACATTTTCTAAGATTGTCGGATAAGCCATATTTTTCTAACCCCAAGGTTATCTACGAAAGACAGCTAACGAATATCAAACTGTTAAAAGAGCAGTTGAAAAGTGCGTTGACAGTCCGCGTAAATGTTCAAAAAAATACAATCACAAGTTTGAAGGAACGGATACTCGATCCGACACCAAGGGTACAACAATATCGTATGTTAGCCATCGGACATCTAGATACCATGAGTCGTCTACTGAATACAAGGTATGAAACACTGGTTTCTAGCCTCCAGGCAACACGAAAGCGGCTTGAATCGTTATCTCCTTATCAAGTGCTAGAACGGGGCTATAGCATTCTTACAAATGAAGAAGGTGATATCATTACTAATAGTAATGATGTGAATATCGGAGAAGTCGTTACGACCACACTCAAACATGGTAAAATCAGTAGTGTCGTCAAGGAGAGGAAGTAAAATATCATGGAACAACCATTTGATTTTGAAAAAGCATTAGAACGATTAAACGAAATCGTTAAAACAATGGAATCAAAAGCACTACCGCTTCAAGAGGGTATCGCATTGTTTGAAGAGGGAAGCGCGCTTATTAAGAAGCTCGAAGGCGCACTTTCAGATGCCGAGAAGCGGATCGAGTCACTAGTCAAAGTCGTCAAATAACATAAAGTCAAAATATAGTAGATAAGTGGTATATAAAGAGTGAGTATTGAAGAAATAATCAGCCCTGAATGTCTTATTGATAAAAATCCTAAGCAACTTCAGGAAATTGCCAAAGCCATCAGAATCGAGATTATTGACAAGACGGCCTCCTACGGAGGTCATCTTTCCAGTAATTTAGGTGTCGTTGAATTAACAATTGCGCTTCACAAAGCATTTGACTTTAAAGTTGACAAACTACTATTCGACGTTTCCCACCAAGCATATGCCCACAAAATTCTAACGGGAAGAAAACTTGAAGGTTTACGAACCAAACATGGTATCAGTGGTTACCTAAAACGCGAAGAATCATCATACGACCATTTTGAAGCCGGTCATGCTTCAACCTCTTTGAGTACTGCCTATGGTATGGCTATTGCTCGCGACTTAAATAAAGAAAAACATCATTTAGTCGCTGTTATTGGTGATGGTAGCATCGCTAATGGCATGGCATTTGAGGCGATGAACTCGATTGGTCATAACAAACATAAAGTCATCATTGTACTTAACGATAACGATATGTCGATTAGTCACTCAACTGGCGCTTTTGCCCGATATTTACGCCGGATTCGTTTTTCGCCAAAGTATCTTAAGAACAAAGAAGCATACCGCCGCATCCTTTTTAAAACGAAATTCGGTTATAACTTCTTTAGATTCACTCAATCAATCAAGAATAAAATTGCTAGTTATATCTCACCAAGCAACCTGTTTGAACAAATGGGCCTTGGATACATCGGTCCCATCAACGGCCACAACTTAAAAGCGCTTGATAAGGCCTTTAAATACGCTAAAAGAAGCGGACTTTCGGTTGTCGTTCATGTCAAGACGATTAAAGGCAAAGGTTATAAGCCGGCTGAAGATGATAAGAGTGGATATTGGCATGGCGTTACCCCATTTGACATTGCCAGCGGTCTTCCTAAATCGAATCATCCCGATAAAATATCTTGGAGTCATTTGTATAGTGATTTAATCGCTAAGTATATGAAAGATCACCAAGAAACAGTACTTATTAATCCCGCAACTATAAGAGGTTCTAACCTTGATGATATCTTCAAAGACTATCCTGCACGTACTTTTGATGTTGGTATCGCTGAAGAACATGCGCTGACGATGGCTGCAGGATTATCACTTGGAAATAAATGGCCGATTGTGTCCGTCTATGCGACTTTCTTACAGCGAGCACTCGATCAAGTTAGTCACGATATTGCCAGGCAAAACTTAAAATCGTTATTATTAATCGATCGAGCAGGTTTAGTTGGACCTGATGGGGATACCCATCAAGGCATTTTCGACCAAGCATTCCTAATAAATACACCTGGCATGGTCGTCGCTATGGCCAGTGATATTCGAGAAGCCGCGGGATTATTCAAATCTTCCTACGAAAATAATGTTCCATTCTCAATCCGTTACCCAAGAGATTACGTGCTTAAAACTATTGATGTTGAACCAATCGATTTACCAATCGGAAAATGGATAATCAAATACGAATCCACTACCAAAAAACTTGCGCTCATAAGTTACGGTCCCGTCTTAAAGTCAATCGAACAATCGATAGGGAGAAAAGACATCACTTTAATCAATGCCATCTATCAAAAACCGCTTGATAACAACGTTTTGTCCAGTTTATTAGGTCATGAAACGATTATCGTTCATGATGCCTATGCAACATCGCTTGGATTCGTCAACAGCGTCAACCGCGCATTAAACGAACTCGGATATAAGGGCAAGGTCATCAATATGGCCATTAAAGATGAGTTTGTGCGACAAGCGACCATCAAAGAACAAATGGAATATTGCCAAGTCGATGATCAATCAGTTGTTAAGATCATCTTTGAGTTAATCAAATAATTTTATTGTTAACCAAAATACATTAAAATATCGCTATGAGCAAAGTGATTGTCCATATCGATTTAAATGCGTTCTTTGCTACATGTGAGCAGCTAGTTGACCCTAGTCTTTTAAACAAACCGATGGCAGTGGGCGGTCTCGGTCGACGTGGTATTATTCTTGCAGCATCGTACGAAGCGCGTGAATTCGGTGTTCGCGCGGCAATCCCGACCTATCAAGCGCTTAATCTATGCCCGCATCTTATAATCAAATCACCCCATTTTGAGTTATATAAGAAATATTCAGACCAGTTTCGACAGTTTATTAAGCAATACTCACCGATCGTGGAGATGGCGTCCATCGATGAATGTTTCATTGATATGACGCTACCACTTAAAGGTGTTGATGATGTTCCTGCATACTTTAAAGAATTGCAGAATAGATTACTATCGGAAACCGGTCTTAAATGCTCGATCGGGATTGGACCGACGAAATTTTTAGCTAAGATGGGTAGTGACTATAAAAAGCCGATGGGTATTACCATCATTCGTAAGCGTGATATTCCAAAAATATTATTTCCCTTACCAATTAAAGATTTATATGGAGTGGGCAAAAAAACCTATCCTAAGCTTCAAGCCATCGGCATTAAAACGATTGGCCATTTCTTTCATACCCCCAAAGAAGTGCTCGAACCGATGATGGGCAGGTTTTATTACGTGCTGATGGACTGGTTAGCGGGCAAAGGCGATGACGAAGTCTTGACTTCATTCGGCGATCCCAAATCAATTGGTAACTCATCGACATTCATGAATGATACGAATGACTTTGAAGAGATTAAGGCGATGTTCATATCATTGGCTCATGAAGTAAGCAAACGAGCAATTGAAGATCGAATGCTGGCTAGGGGTCTCCAAATTACCATACGGGACACGGATTTTAAAACGATTACCCGGTCAGTCAAACTAAACCGTTATTTTAATGATTATGAAACGATTATAAGCCAAGCGCTGTATTTGTTTGAACAAAACTACCGTGGTACGCTAATTCGCCTCGTCGGCGTCCAAATCCATGATTTAAAGCCAATGGATGAAGCCGTTGAGCAACTGAGCATCTTTAATTACCAAGAGGCGATTGAACAAAATCGAACCAGACTATTAATCAATGAGTTGAACCGCAAGATGAAGAAAAAGACATTGATGCGCGCCAGTGAGCTCATCAAAGAGGATGACCATGAAAATTGAGGAAGCCAGATATCGATACGAACAATATTTACTCGTTGAAAAAGGATTAAGTCCGGAAACAGTAAAAAACTACCGGCTTGATCTGACTTTGTTTTTTACCCAGTTTGAAGATATTAGTGATACCAATATGCTGATTGGCCATCTGATCACTGATTTCATGCAACTACAAAGTCAGCAAGGTAAATCGGCGCGTACAATTAATCGTCGTTTATCGGTGCTTAAACAGTTTTTCATGTTTTTAGAGCGAGAAAGAATCATCAAGGAGCCACTTCCTAAAATGTCCGCTCCTAAGGGTGCTTCGTTCCTCCCAGTATGTTTAAGCGTCGAAGAAGTTGAACGCCTCTTAGACGCCCCCAAAACCGATAAAGACGATGAAATAAGAGACAAAGCCATGTTAGAGGTCATGTATGCCTCGGGTCTACGAGTGTCGGAACTATTAATGCTGACGCGCGGACAAATTAACTTTGAAAAAGGCATCGTCACGATCTATGGAAAAGGTAACAAAGAACGACGCGTGCCCATCGGTGAATTTGCGCTTGATTATGTCAAAGATTATATTAATGGTCCCCGTGAACGAAACCGTGGTCGCAATACCAAATACTTGTTTTTGAATCGATATGGTAAACCAATATCACGTGTGTATTTTTTTGTTAGGATTCGTAAATACGCGAAAGTTGCTGGCATTGCTATCAATATTAGTCCCCACACCCTGCGTCATTCATTTGCCACACACCTACTAGAGAACGGGGCTGAACTACGTGCTGTTCAGGAGATGCTCGGCCATACGAACATTGCGACCACCCAGATTTACACACATGTCTCTCAAAAACGGATCTTAAGCGCCTTCGATTTGTATAGTAAGCGTAAGTAAGATAAAATATCGATTAGTTATTAGGAGTATATTCATGGCAAGAAAATTCAAACGCGTCTTTGTGATTGTGATGGATTCAGTCGGCATTGGAGCAATGCCCGATGCACGAGATTTCGGCGATGAAGGCGCCAATACGTTTGTGCATACAGCCGATGCTTGCGGAGGCCTGCACATCCCCAATCTTAACAAACTAGGAATTGGTGATTTAGCCCCCATCAAAGGCGCGAGCATTATCAACCACCCCCAAAGCTATTCGATGCGGCTCTTGGAAGCTAGCAAAGGCAAAGACACGATGACCGGTCATTGGGAAATGATGGGCATCTTGACGACAAAGCCATTTAAAACATTTACCGACACTGGATTCCCTGAAGCATTGATGAAAGAACTATCAGAAAGAACTGGACGCAAACTCATTGGAAACATCGCCGCCAGCGGCACCGACATCATCCGTGACCTGGGCGAACAGCAAAAGCGCGAAGGATCGCTGATTGTTTATACATCCGCCGATAGCGTGCTACAAATCGCCGCCCATGAAGAAACGATTCCCGTACCCGAGTTATATCGGTATTGTGAAATCGCTCGTGAAATCTGCAATCGGCCTGAATACCTATTAGGACGCATTATCGCCCGGCCATTCATCGGCGAAGACCGCAACTCATTCAAACGGACGCCGAATCGCCATGACTATGCCTTGTCGCCTCCAAGCGATACGGTGATGGATATTATCAAACAAAACGGATTCATGACAAGCTGCGTTGGTAAGATCGGCGATATCTTCAATGGTAAAGGCGTTACTAAGACGCAAAAGACAATCAGTAATCGCGATGGGATGCTTAAAACGATAGAGGAAATCAAATCCCACGATTTTGAAGGTATGTGTTTTATCAACCTCGTTGATTTCGATTCTGAGTTTGGTCACCGCCGCGATCCGCACGGTTACGGTAAAGCGATTGAAGAGTTTGATGTATTACTAGGCGAAGTCTTAAAGCTTGCACGACCTGACGATTTGATTATGGTAACCGCCGACCATGGGAATGACCCGTTACATACGGGAACAGACCATACGCGGGAAATGGTCCCGTTACTCGTTTATAATAGTGACTTCAGCGAAGGTCGTCACCTTGACGATCGACGAGCTTTCGCGGACATCGGGATCACGGCTTTAGCCAACTTTGAACTGCAAAAAGGACCAGAACTAATCGGCGAACTAGTTAGCGAGATATTCGAAAAGTAATATAATAGTAATAATATAGTATATAATTATAACCCGTTATATGTGGATAACTACCGCAGGTATGACGGGTTTTCTATTAATGGTCGATACAACTACATCGAAATATGACGTCTATAACGTAATAATTGTATTTATATTAACATAATAAATGTTATGCGAAGTGCCTAATTTGTCAATTTTTGCTACTACTACTACAAGGGGGGGTTATAGCGTGGAGCAACCCCCTGTTTGACTGCTTCGTCGCTAATCCTTCTTCTTGACTTAGCCAACCTGCTAACATGTAGCAGGAAGGCTAATTGTCAGTCAGATAGGATAGGTGCTTCCGAAGCATCACCCGGCCGTCTATCGTCTATACGAGCGGGGCTTACTATTGACATCAGGAACCTACGACCGAAGTGTCGGCTGATTGGGTATCCGGCGTATGTAAATGATAATGTAGGGGCCGTCTAGGGCCTGTGTCAGCCTATTCGGTCTATTGCCTAATGTCAATATCGCCCGTTGTGCTCGTCGCCGATATACTTACTTACGCATAACACCTATTATGTCAATCCCCGTATCGGGGTTATTTCGTGCTCTGTGTCGCACTTTTCGGTTAATTGACATAAACTGGACACATTATGCGAAGTGCTTTATTAATTAAAACACAGACATTTCCTCTACTTTGACACAGACACATCATACCTATTATGTTAACGTGACACAGACACATTGACACGTGGGGCAATGCTAACCACGTGTTCCATTGCCGAGTAGGTCTGGGGCATGGATTAACCATGCTCCCCGTGATCCACCCTGTACATGCCGGCCGTTAATCGTCTTTGTGAACGAGGCTTCCTATTGACAACAGGAACCCGCTAGCTGACATCATGACATCGTTTTTAGTCTTTGCGTGGTTGAAATATTTTATATTATTACTTATTTCGTTATTTCTTCCATTGCGTCAAGGGATGCTTAATAGCGTTATTTTGCATCGCTTCATCTTTAAAAAGAAAATCAAATCGTGGTGATCCGGTCCTAACCGAACGAATGAAACTTTTCGGGTCTTCATCATAACTTGTGATTGATTTTATGAACGTCGTAACTGTCTCTATTGCCACAACTAGATTGAATGAGTCTTCCTTCTTAATAACTGGTAGCAAATCTCTAACATAACTTCTGCGCGTGAATTTACTATTAAAATCATCATTATATTCTAGAGTTTCATTTTGTATAAACCGATAAAATAGCACGATATTTTTAAAGACATTAATCTCACTAGTGTCTAGAATATTCTTATTAATCATTTGATACACATCGTAAAGGTCTCTAATCTGATTTCTAGAAATAAGGGCATTAATCTTTCCTGCGTATATTTCAATTTTTGATACGGTTAATACTGAAAACGGATTCTCAATCACACCTAAATCTAGTCTTTTGTATTCAAAAGGCAATAAGTGCCCTCTCATCGCATAGTTAATCTCAACTTTAATGTTATCTGAACCTCCACCACTTGGCGTATATGTAATCACGAACGAATCTAATGCGTACGAGTACCTCGAGTTTTTTGACAATATGTAACCTTCGCTCGTTAATTGAGTGATCAATTCTTGTTTAATTGATTCTCTAATCTGAAGCATGTCATTCTTGTCTAGATTTAGTGCAAAATCTAAATCAATATCAACAGATAATCTCGGCATATCACTGTATAGAAGATTGATTGCCGTGCCACCCTTTAAGGCTAGTTTATTTATTAGAATGTCATTATTATTGATAATTCTCAAAATTTCTACTAAGCGAATAACTTTTTCTAGTGTGTTTCTTACAACACCTATTTTATTGGCTAGTTTTGACAAAACGATGGGATCATATCTCATGAAGTTTCGCCTTTCCTTCTAACCATTCAGGCACGATTATTTGATATTCTTTGATAAATTTACCATTATATTTGGCTTCGTTTGATATGTATGAAACACTCTTATTAATCTTCTCTTTAATATTCTCAAAAAATGATTCACTGAATTTTAAAGTTTCATTGAATAGCATTAGTAAATAACCTGTCCTTTGATAGAGTGCTTGAATGGAGTAGTCATCTAAATAGTTCATAATCTTGTGTTGATCTAATCTTGAAATCATCTCAAGGCTATTTATTAGTTCCTCTAAGCTGATGATTGAATCAAGCGCTTGAATCGCATCGATTACTGTTTTCTCGATGTCCGTGATTTTAATCAATTCAGTATATGATGGATGAGTCACCCCTTTGTTTGACTTGATAGGAACATGTTTATAAATAACTCCCTCATATTCAAATGAATTGAAACGTTTATAAGATGAGACATAGCATATATTGCCTACTTGGTTTTGATATCCGTAATACTCTAAAGCACTTGAATGACTGATATATGCATAATTATTGATAGACGAACCAATTTGATATTTAGTGGCAAAAGCATTTCCAGTCGAGGGATTAATGCTCACATATAAGTTGTTGCGAACTTTTTTTATGAGATCTTGTTTTTCCAAACGACTAAGAGCTCCATATGTTGTAGTTTTGTTTTTAAAAATATTAAATGCATCATTGAAATTAAAGACTATTTTTTGCGCCAACTCTTGATAACCCTTCATTGTGTCACCTTCTTTGCTTTAATACTAACACGATAATACTTATATATAAATACAAACACGCATATAATAAAGCGCTATGTAAAATATTTGCTGATTAATTAGATTGAACTGAATATATGAATTTTGTAATTAAGCATATAGAAAAGCTTAATAGCATTTGCAGTATGAATATAAAAAAGACGACGATATAAAGATTATCTAAGTTCTGTTCCTTCACGAAGAATGGCTAAATAAGGCTCGTAACAATAAATTCGGTGACTCTTCTTTTCATCTAGCTGAACCAGTATACCTTGATCAATTAAATCGTATATAGCGTTTGAGATTGTGGTAAAAGTTCGGCTTGTATGTTTCACAATACTTGCAATATCTGTTATGGGATAGCTGCTCATGTAATCAATGATCTCTTCCACTGTTCGTCTGCGCCGCTTGTCGAAGCCTTCTAGTAAACTTACATTTGTTTGATGGAGTTTTGTTAACTCCTTAATTGTATTCATTGAATGTTGCGCCGATCCGATGATGGCTTTAAGGAAAAACTTGATCCACTGTTCATAATCGCCACTTTGTCGTACTTCGTTCAAACGCGCGTAATACTCTAATTGATGCATCTTTAAATAGTAGGAAACATAAATAACATCTGTTTGAATTAAATCGTAATATTTCAATAGTAAAGCGATTAGCAAACGTCCAATTCTTCCATTACCATCCAGGAATGGATGTATCGTTTCAAATTGATAATGAATCAAAGCGATTTTAATCAAAGGATCGATGTTGTCGCTGTCATGAATAAATTTTTCGAAATTATTTAATGCACTTATCATGTCTTCAACATTTGGCGGTATGAACATAGCGTGTCTGAGATTGCTACCACGCGGTCCAATCCAATTTTGGGATTGTCGTAGTTCCCCAGGCTGTTTGTCTTCGCCACGTCGACCATCGAGGAGAATTTTATGAACTTCTTTAATCAAACGAATGGAAATTGGTAATTCGAAAATGCGCTCTTTAGCGTAATTAAAAGATTTAATGTAATGAAGCACCTCTTCAACATCTAAATTGCTATTGGCTTCAATCCGAGGATCGAAAATATCATCAAGCGTTGCTTGTGTTCCTTCAATTTGGCTTGATAATAAAGCTTCTTTGCGAATGTACATGGCGATGAACAAATCGATATTCGGTATATTATTAGAAATGCCGTTAAGTTCTCCAAGTAAAAGATATGCCTTTTTGATTAGATTGCTTAACTCACCATCCATTTCAATTGCGGGAACAGGTGGTAGCGGTGATGGTTGAAATGAATCGTAACTAGCAATTCCTAATAAATTTTTAACATATTTTCCTGCGCGATTCATAGATTACCCCAAACTCATTATAAGACAAATATTTAATTAATATTACAATAAAAAAAAGATAATGGAATTAAAGCGCATAAAAATTTATCAAATTCCAATATCTTGTCGGTTTGCACCAGGATTTAATCTAAATCGTCAAAGTGAAGGTACCTTTATTAATTAAAAATAGATCGATTTATTTACAAAAATGCTAGAACTAAAATATTCAATTGTAAAGATAGATACTTTTCAATTGTAAAAATAGATATTTTGTTACGTCTTGAACTAACCTATTATACTTTTAAAAAGTTCGTGTCCGGTTTATTAGGATCAAATGGTTCGTTCGCCCACATGATGGTCACTAAATCAATCGCACCGATGTTTTCAATGTTATGGGTATAGCCAACTGGAATATCAACAACTTCCATTTTGTCGCCGCTGACGTGATATTCAATCACTTCTTCACTATGCACATGGCGGAATCTAATGATGCCTTGGCCAGATACGACTAAGAACTTTTCATTTTTCGTATGATGCCAATGATTTCCTTTAGTGATGCCAGGTTTTGTAACATTGACGGATACTTGACCTCGTTCCAATGTTTTGAATATTTCGGTGAACGACCCGCGCTCATCGATATTCATCTTTAAAGGATAAGTGAACTTATCGCTTGGTAGATAGCTAAGATAGGTGCTGTATAGCTTTTTGGTAAAGGGATCCGCCATATTCGGGATATAACGGTCTTGGCGACTATTTTTAAATGAAATGATCAGGTCAACGATATTACCAAGGCGAATATTATATGTCACGGGAACCGCGCAGAATTGACCCTCTTGGGTTGGTTTACCTTCAAGTGCTTTGATTAACTCATCGACGACATCATCGATGTAGACAAGATTCATCGTGACATCAGGATCATTTACCTTAATCGGCAAGTCGTGGGCGATATTGTGGCAAAATGTGGCAATCGCACTATTGTAGTTAGGCCGGCACCATTTGCCAAAAACATTGGGAAATCTATATACAAGAACATTTGCCCCAACTTCTCTTCCGTGAGCAAATAGTAAATCTTCTCCTGCTTTTTTACTTTCGCCATATGGATTATTAAGTGCGGCTTGAATCGATGATGAAAGCATGATTGGGCAATTGTTATGATGCTTTTTTAGTTTGTCCAGTAATGTAGATGTAAAACCAAAGTTACCTACCATGAACTGGGATGGATTTTCAGGTCGATTTACCCCGGCCAGATGAAAAACAAAACTTGCACTACGGCAATATTCATCTAATAGACAAGGATCAGTATCGATATCATATGGCAAAATATCGTCATAGTGACGATTTTTTAATTCGACAATCAGATTCTTGCCGATAAATCCATTGGCACCGGTAACTAATATCTTCATTACTTCTTCCAAGACGCTAATTGCTCTTTCACATAATCAAGCGTTAAAAGCTTAGCTTTGATTTGTTCAACATTGAGTCTAGTCGTGTTATGGGAGGTATATTCTTGATTAAGTGTATGATCTTCATAACCTTCGACGAAATATTTATCGTAGTTAAGGTCGCGTTTGTCAGCCGGGACTTTATAAAAATTGCCTAAATCGGTGGCAATCGCATATTCTTCTTTTGTCAGTAGTGTCTCAAATAATTTTTCACCATGACGTGTGCCAATAATCTTAATTTCATTATCAGCGTTAAACAGTTCTTTAATCGCCTGAGCAAGATCGCCGATTGTTGAAGCGGGGGCTTTTTGGACCATGATGTCGCCCGCTTCGGCGTTTTCAAATGCAAATAACACAAGTTCGACCGCTTCTTCAAGACTCATTAAAAACCTTGTCATGCTCGGATCAGTGATTGTTAGCGGCTTTCCTTGCTTTATTTGATCGATGAATAGCGGGATTACCGACCCGCGTGATGCCATCACGTTACCATATCTTGTTCCGCATATTAGCGTCTTATCGGCATCAACGGTTTTCGATTTAGCAACGAATACTTTTTCCATCATCGCTTTGGAGATACCCATGGCGTTAATTGGATAAGCGGCTTTATCCGTTGATAAACAGATGACTTTCTTGACGCCCATTTCAATCGCGGCATTCAATACGTTATCAGTACCTAAAACATTGGTTTTAACGGCTTCCAGTGGGAAGAATTCGCATGAAGGTACTTGTTTCAATGCGGCGGCATGGAAAATGAAATCGACTCCGTGCATCGCGTTTTTAACACTGGACACATCGCGAACATCTCCGATATAAAACTTTAACTTATCGTTTTTATAAAGTTTTCGCATATCGTCTTGTTTTTTCTCATCGCGCGAGAAGATGCGAATTTCTTTAATTTCGGTATTTAAAAACCGTTTCATAACGGCGTTGCCAAACGAACCGGTGCCACCTGTGATAAGTAATGTTTTATCTTTGAACATAAATGTGCCTCTTCCTATGCGTCAAATCGCGTATAACGTGATTATATTACTATATTTAATATAACAAGCAGCAAAAATCAGGATAAATCGATGAAAATGGTCTGATTTATTTACTGAGGTGCTTTCGTTGCCTTCTTTGGTTTGAATAAGTCTTCAAGCCTAATCCGGTCGCGTTCTTCAAGCGAAAAAATGTGTACGATAATATCAAATGCATCAACGAGGATCCATCCTGATTCGGGCGTTCCCTCGATGTGATGGAGCTTGCCACCCGCATGTTCGATTTGTTTCTCGACTTCTTCTTTGATGGCTGCCATCTTGCGCTGGTTAGAAGCCGAACAAATGACATGATAATCATTCAGTGGCGTTTTCTCACGCACATCGATGATAATGATGTCTTCGGCTTTCTTTTCCTCAAGCGCTAACTTGATGGCCTTCATGATTGGATCGCTCCTCATTGATTTCCTCCTAGGTAATATGACATCGCTTCCGCGGTCAAATAATATTTGAATGGTTTGCCTTTTGCGGTATGGTACTCGTAATTGGCCTTTAACACGTCGATAAATCCTTGCTGATAGTCATTCATACAGGCTGCAATCAGTTGTTTCGAATCAAATCCACGACGTGGTTCAATCTTATCAGCGGCGTATAAAATCTGTCCAAGCGGCTTCATCTTGGGCTTGCCTGTGGCATGATAGCGTATCGCATCAAGGATTTCTTCATCCTCTATCCCGAAATCGCGACTAGCAAGTAAGGCCCCCATAAATTGGTGGACACTGAAAGCCGGTGCGTCTTTTAAGGTTGGGTCAGAGGCCACAACCATCCTCTTTGCTTCATCGTGATCGACATTTTTGGCGATGTCGTGGAGCAAAGCGGCAACGGCGGCTTTACCAGCATCCAAATGATTGGATTGGGCAATCTCATACGCTAATTTGGAGACGCTGACGACATGAAGAAAGCGCTTGGGGTCATAATAACTCTTAAGCTTCC
>Ga0116195_1000133_pt1 | contig 82449 bp, 71 predicted proteins | sample AD_SCU002_MetaG_FD_89881 | JGI IMG/M metagenome (GOLD analysis project Ga0116195, IMG submission 89881) | Active sludge microbial communities of municipal wastewater-treating anaerobic digesters from China - AD_SCU002_MetaG | ecosystem: Engineered > Bioreactor > Anaerobic > Digestate | place...
CCTCGTAAGGTATTAGGTTATCTTTCTGCTTACCAATACATTCAACAATACATTCCACTTAATATCATCAATTCTATGTCTTTTATGAATTGACAAATGTTGCATTTCAAATTACAATCTACATTTTATCACATTTTATCACATATCTGAGGACTACTTAATCGCTATTACTATCTTCTATTTTCTTTTTGATTCGATTACATGCATTATATACTTGTTTTGCATCCATCTTAAGGATTTCAGCGATTTCTCTTGGTTTGTACTGTTCAACATAACGCATTTGATAAATCACTTGTTCAAGGTCTGTTAGTTGAACATCCTCTAAATGATCTAGCAGTGGCTCTTCTTGATCTTCTTTAATCAAGGAAAATATATCATCAACATATACGATATTGTAAAAGTCTTTTTGATTTTGTTTTAGTATTGTGATAAAACGTCTTTGTAAAATCATATCAAAAAATTTATTAAATGTTTTGGTTGAATCCATTTTATAACTTTGGATCGCTTTGTTTAATGCAAGACGTCCTTCTTGTACAAAATCTTCAAACATAGATGGTTTGATTTTAAATCGAGCAACACGGTTCTTGATGAGACTATCATACTTTTCATACATGATTTCAATTGCTTCTTCGTTGTTTTCACGAATTAAATCGATTAATTCGTAATCATTATATTCACTGTACTTATATTTCATCAGATACCCCTCTTAGATTACGAATGACGTTTTCGATACACCTCATACATCAACAATGCTGCCGAAACCGAAGCATTCAATGAATTCACATGGCCTACCATTGGAATGTTTATTAAAAAATCACAGTTTTCTTTCACTAATCTTGAAATGCCTTTTCCTTCAGAACCAATCACAATTGCAAGTGGCATGTTATAGTCTTGTTCAAAGTAGTTTGTTAAGGCATTCGCTTCTGCACCAATTACCCAAACTCCTCTTTTCTTTAAGTCTTTAATCACATAATTGATGTTTGTAATTTCAACTACATCAACATATTCAATCGCGCCTGTGGATACTTTAGCAACTGTTCCATTTAACCGTACATTACGATGTTTTGGAATTAGTACAGCATGAGCCCCAACCGCATCGACTGTTCTTAAGATTGCACCTAAATTGTGTGGGTCTTCGAGTGAATCTAGAATGATTAAAAATGGAAGTTCATTCTTGGTTTGTATTTTTTCAAACACGGTATCGAGTGTCACATATTCATAAGGAGCTACCTCAGCAGCAATTCCTTGATTTGAGCCTTGAAACTTACGATCAAATGCTTTTGCTTCAATATACTCTAGTGGGATTTTTTTGGTTACACATACCTGTTTCATATCCAAATATACATCTTGTTGGTTTTGATTGATATAAATCTTATGTATTTTCCGACTGGCTTTAATCGCCTCTTGTATTACATTCTTTCCATATATTACTTCGTTCACACTACTCACCTTCGTTCACAATCATAATTGCTTTTTGGAATAATTCATTTAATCGTTCCGTCTGATTCATCAAGTATAAATATCCCAAAACAGCTTCAAGTCCACTCGATTGTTGATGGGGAAATGTTTTGGCAGATTTTGATTTTAATACACTTGAATTGTTTCTCCCGCGTTTAAAGATATCTTTTTCTTTATCGGTTAATGAATCATAAATTTTAGCAACAATTTTTACATGAGCTTCTGCACTGACATATTTGATGCTTGCTTTTCTCAAATCGTTGCTTTTTGTAAGTCCTTGATCAAGTAAATACTTACGAATGAATAATTCATAATAAGCATCTCCAATATATGCAAGGTTATTTCCATTTAATAGTTCATAATTCATCATTATAATAAAATTCCTTTTTGTGAAATAACAGCACGGAGTTCATCGGCTTGTGTAAAATCCTTATTTGCTCTAGCAACATTCCACTTTCTTACAAGTTCAATATCTTCTTTGGAAAGTGGCTCTAATGCAACTTCAACACCAAATACTTCTAACATGTATCGCATACTATTACGCAGTTTTTGTAACATTGATACATCTACTGGATTACTTCTTAATTGCTTATTCACTTCTTTCATCAAATTATACAATACTGTAACTGCATTTGCTGTATTAAAGTCATTTGCCATTTCAGCATTGAACTCATCAACAAATGAAGTTTTTTCGTTCGTTTCTTGAATAGAACCTTCTAATTCAATTTTTCTTGATAGTGTGACATAGACTCTTTCAATTTTTTCATATTCTGCTATAGCTTGTTGTAATAGTTCTTCTTTATAAAGTATTAATTGTCGATAATGATTCATGACAACAAAGAACCGAAATGCTTTCGGATTTACGCGTTCTAATACATCTTTTAACCAAATGACATTCCCTAAAGATTTACTCATCTTTTCACCAGCCATGTCAATGCGGTTATTATGCATCCAGTAATTTGCTAGTTTATGTTCAAACACACATTGTGACTGTGCAATCTCATTTTCATGATGAGGAAAACGCAAATCGGTTCCACCACCATGTATGTCAATTTTGTTTTTGTAATAATCTTCTACCATGACAACACATTCGGTATGCCACCCTGGTCTGCCGTTTGACCATGGACTCTTCCATGATTTTCCTTCACTAGTTTGTTTCCATAGTGTAAAATCTTTTGGGTCTTCTTTCAAACTGTTTACAACAATTCGAGCACCATCTTCTAAATTTTCCATCGTTTGACCACTCAAGATTCCATAATCCTCAACTTTAGAAACGCGAAAATACACATCTCCACCAGCAACATAAGCAGCACCTTGGTTAATGAGTGTTTCAATAAATGCAATAATTGATTCGATGTTTTCGGTTACTTTTGGATTTTTTTCATTTGGAATACATCCTAACTTATGAAAAGAGTCAAGAAACGCTTTGATATATTTTTCTGCGACTTCTTCTTCGCTAATGTTTTCTTTCTTGGCTGTATCTATGATTTTATCATCAATATCCGTAAAGTTAGAAATATAAGTAACATGATATCCAATATGCTCAAAAAATCGACGTACCACATCGAAAAAGATCACCGGTCTTGCATTACCAATGTGGATATAGTTATATACAGTAGGTCCGCACACATACATAGAAACTTCATTTTCCTTGATTGGAACAAAGACTTCTATTTTTTTTGTAAGTGTGTTATAAAGTTTAATTTCCATATTGATATCACCTTTCATTTTACTCTAGTATTATTATACCATATTTTTCTTTGTGTTTGAATGTTTTTCTTTTTTGAAAAAGTCCTCAAATTTCTAACATTTGAGGACGAAAGTATTATATTAAACTTTTAATTCTCGAAAGTGTTTTTTCTTTTCCTAAGATCATTAATGATTTTGGAAGATCTGGACCATGCATTTCACCAGTTGTTGCGATACGACAAGGCATAAATAACAACTTTCCTTTGACGTTAGCTGACTTCCCTGCCTCTTTGATTGCAACAGCGATTGCTTCATCGTTCCAATCTTGAATTTGGCTAAACACTTCATATACTGTTTTTAACGTACTTGAAACTCCTTCTTGGGCTAAGAACTCTTTTTCTTCGTCTCCTAATGTAAATTCATCACGGAAAAACTCATGATACTGAGTTACGATTTCTGCACCATATGCGATTCGGTCACGAAAAACAGAACATAATTTATTCATCCAATCATCAGTCCCTTTGATGTTTGCTTGTTCCAAAAATGGAACTACAAGTGCTTTGAATGCTTCATCATTTAGTTGCTTCATGTATGTTTTATTGATGAATTTTAATTTATCTGGATCAAAGGTAGCTGGAGATTTTGATAAACGATTTTTATCAAACGCTTCAATAAATTGTTCTTTCGATAGAATTTCTTCTTCTCCCTTAGGGGAAAACCCAAGCAATCCAATGAAGTTAAACATTGCTTCTGGCAAATAACCCATCTCAGCATATTGATGAATATATTGTGTAATTGACTTATCACGTTTTGATAATTTTTTGCGATTTTGATTCACAATCAAAGTCATATGACAAAACGTTGGAGCTTCCCACCCAAAAGCATCAAAAATCATTAATTGTTTTGGTGTATTGGTTACGTGTTCTTCTCCACGAAGAACATGTGTTATTTTCATCAAATAATCATCAATCACAACAGCAAAATTATACGTTGGAATTCCATTTGCCTTCACAATGACCCAATCACCAATATCGTGAGATTCAAATTTGAGTTCTCCTCGCACAATATCATTAAACTGATAAGTGACATTTTCTGGAACTTTAAAACGTATGGAATAGTTGCCACGTTTTTCTAACTCAGCAAGTTCTTCCTTTGATGCATGTAAGCATCGTTTGTTATAGTGAATATTGCTTACTCCTTCATCCATCAAATCATCACGAGATTCAGATAATTCTTCAGGTGTACAGTAGCACTTGTATGCTAGTCCTTTTTCAAGCAATATGTTTGCATAGTGTTGATATGTATCTAAACGTTCCAGTTGTCGATACGGTCCATATGCACCACCAACATCAATGGATTCATCCCAGTCTACACCTAGCCATTTTAAATAGTTTAGTTGACTTTCTTCTCCACCTTCCACATTACGTGCAATGTCGGTATCCTCAATACGAATGATAAATTTACCATCGTATTTTTTCGCAAATAAATAATTAAATAATGCGGTTCTTGCATTACCTATGTGTAAAAACCCAGTTGGGCTAGGGGCGTATCGAACTCGAACACTCATAATTTTTCTCCTTTAATTTTCATAATATGAATGAAAAAGCAAGCCATAAAGGCCTGCTTGAAAACAAATTAACGTTTTGAGAATTGTGGTGCACGACGTGCTTTTTTAAGACCATATTTTTTACGTTCTTTTGCACGAGGGTCACGTGTAACAAGGCCTGCTTTTTTTAGAACACTACGGAAATCATTACTTACTTCAAGTAATGCTCTTGTAATACCATGACGGATTGCTCCAGCTTGTCCTGAGATTCCTCCACCGTAAACATTCACAAAAATATCATATGAAGTTGTGGTTCCGGTTAAGTTTAAAGGTTGTAACACGTCTAAACGAGTTGCTGCAGAAGGAATGTATTCAACGAAATTACGATCATTGATTGTGAACTTTCCTGTACCTGGTACTAAGCGTACGCGAGCTACTGAACTTTTTCTACGTCCTGTTGCGATATATTGTACTAATGCCATAACTTTCCTCCTCCTTACCCTTTAATCTCTAGTGTTGCAGGTTTTTGTGCTGCATGAGGGTGTTCATTACCAGCATATACATATAATCTTCTCAACATGTTTGCTCCTAATGTACCTTTTGGCAACATACCTTTAACTGCTAATTCAATTACTCGATCAGGAAATTTTTCAATCATTTCTTTTGCTGGTTTTGTTTTTAAACCACCATAATGTCCTGAATGACGGTAATACATTTTTCCTTCAAGCTTGTTTCCTGTCAATGCTACTTTCTCAGCATTGATAACAACAACATAATCTCCACCATCAACATGTGGTGTGAATGTTGGTTTTTGTTTTCCTTTTAAGACTGTTGCTACTTCTGTTGATAAACGCCCTAATACGAGATCAGTTGCATCTACAACATACCAATTACGAACAACATCTTCTTTTCTTTGCATAAATGTTTTGCTCATTATAATCTTTCCTCCAAAAATATGTTTCATATTTTAATTTCTACACTCATCGAGGAAACGAATGTCTAAATTAAGAGGGGCATATCCTGTTGTGGGTTGGGAAATGTACCGAAAGTAATGATACACGAAATAACCTAAAATGTCAAGTAATTTTGCTGCCAATCTTCATGTCAATCTTTGGTTTATATCGTTCTTTGTACCATACAATCTTTAACGATAACTTATCTATCTTTATATTAATATTTGTCTGTAGATCATTTCAACAAGAAAAAGAACCCTATATCATGCTATATAAGCAGATTCGGATTCTTCTTTTTTTAGGAATATGTAACTTGGATGGGGGTTTAGTACTACCTGTAACCAAGATGGGGGTCACCCCCAATAAAGTTACAGGCAATGAAACCCCCACCTAATCTACAGGTGGTTTTTCAAAAACCCCCATCTTCGTTACAGGACCTTTTTTAGTATGATTGTTCGATTGACTTCATTAACTGAATGGGCTTTTTACTTTGTGTTTTAAAATAAAGGTATATCGCTGTAACGACTGAAAATCCAGCAATAATTGGTAGTATTATGAGAAAATCAATAAGTTTGAGTTGAAAAAAGACAAGAGGAAATGGTAAATCTGAAGATACAACTTCATTCAAATATGAGACGAGTATGATTGAAGGAACGATGGATAATAATGATACAACCATAAGATTAATTACTAGATATGAAAGTATTAAGATCATATTATATTTCATTGGAGATCCTAACGACGTAAGAACTCCTAATTGATATTGGTTCTTTTTGATAAGTCTATCAATAAAAAATACTGTTATGAACCCCACTATCACCAAAACAATCGATAAGAATATGAGTCCAAATCTGCTCATCTGTTGAATCGATTTGTTGACTCCATTGATTAGAAACATAAATGGGGTGTCTTCCATGTACTGATAACTAAAATATGTTGGATTATCAACATAAAACGATAAGGTATATGTTTCTGGTGGTAAAAATAATTCTAGTATCTCTTTGTTCTTGTTCCAATCTGGTCCTAATGAGATATACGCCATCTTTGGTCTAGTGCCAATCCATAACAATCCCATATTTTGTTCAATGTTTACATCATACAACAACAACACATTCTCATCATCAGAATCGCTATCGTATACACCAATCACTTGAAAAGTGGATCCTGATAACATCATTTTTTGGTTTGTATAAATATTTCGAAATCTTGAAAGTTGTATATCAAACTGTTCTAAATCAATTGAGTCGATGTTTACTTGATCTACATCCTGATTAACCATGTTTGCATACTGATGTTTCGATAACAGTATACCTCTTTCACTACTGTTATTAAACTTCAAAAGGTTAATATGTTCTGTTTGATTTATGATGAGAACTTTTCGGTGAGACAATAAACTTGACTCATTGCTTTCGTTGTTCCAAAACTGAGTTTGATGAATGGATAGATAGTCATCTTGTGCTTGAACTTGGACTAACAGTTCTGGTTTACAAAATATTACTTGTAACGAATTAAGATATCGTTCTTCAAAAGGATATTGTGGTTTTGTCCATAAATTAGAATTAATCCAAGTAATTGATTCGTATAAATAAAATTTTGACTTCAATATACCACTTATTTTTAGCTTTAGTCCGGTATCTAAATCAATTAGCTCATAATTAACGAGATCAGATATTTGATTTGTGTTGTTAACGTACTTTAAATCTATCATCATTTGTGCCATATAATCATAGATGATAACGTCATTATCATCTGATGGATATGATCCATATCTTAGCGGCTGATGAAACGTTTCAAAATCATTCACTACAGTTATGGCTTGAAAATGCGATGAATAATAGGGATCAAATTGATTTAGGATGTGGGTGTCTTCGGATACTTCAAAAAAATCCTTTAGGTTCTTCGAAAAAAAATATGATGGATATACTGGATATTCATGATTCATTATGCTCGATACATCGTTTATTACTGTATTGATGTACTCATCACCATAATTGATAAACATATCAGTATTAATATTATATAATCCATACGAAAAAAGTAATCCATTAATCCAGGTTGACTTGTGATGACTATATGTGACGGGTATGATATACTGTTCTGCATTTTCAATTGTTTGAACCAATGCAACTTTTTTATCGTACTTGGACATTCCAAGTAAACTCATACTCAAAACAAAAAATAACATGGTGGTTACAATAAACATCATCATGGGGAGTAATCTAGGTTGGAATAAATCCTTTATTTTTCGGATCACATGAATTTGAGTGCTAATCTTCACCTTACTTTTTGGTGGCATGTAAAATAACATTTTGTTGGTCTCATTTATCTGTTCATCTCGTATAATTTTTCCTTGATGCAACTCTATGATGCGATCTGCGTATTGATTGGCAATTGTACTATTGTGCGTAACTAATATTACAAGTTTGTTCTGAGCTTCTTTTTTTAGATATGTTACCATTTCAAGCATTGATTGTTCATCTAGGTTACCTGTTGGTTCATCACACAATAAAATTTGAGGATTCTTAACAACCGCTCTTGCGATAGTTACTTTCTGTACTTGTCCTTTGCTTAACTCACTAACTTTTTTGTTCGCAAGATCAATAATGTTAAATTGTTCCATTACACTATGAACTTTGTTTTCTCGTTCTGCTTTGTTAACAATCAGTGACAATAAAGGTAGTTCAATGTTTTGATAGACCGTAAAATTTGACAATAGTTGGTGCTCTTGAGCAATGAAACCAATACATTTCGATCGATATGCATCATATTGTTCTGGTTTTAAGTGATTTAGATAGCATCCATCAAAAACAATAATTCCAGCAGATGGTTTATCGAATGAAGATAATAGATTCAATAATGTTGTCTTCCCACTTCCGTTATGACCAAGCAAACACACCAAACCTGTAGAATCAAACATCAAATTAACTTGGGAAAGGGCGGTGGTTTTTTTCTTTTGTGCGTTTTCGTATATTTTTGAAAGATTATTAATCAATAGTTGATTGTTATTGTCCATATCGCCACTCTAGATTTGCTTTATCAAAAGTATATAATTCATCAGTGAATGTAGTTGATAAATCAGTAATATAATACATGATGCTTATATTTCTAAATCTTGCGTGTTCCCTATCGATTAAACCAAATGTATGGCCTAACTCGTGTAATGCAATATATTTGAGCTCGTTATCATTTAAATTATTGGTCTGTTGAGCATAAAAAGTAATCGTTGATGAATGTATGATGGTCGGATTACTCGAATGGATAGTTATCAAATTAGCAGCAACTAAACTTTCATTGTGATTACGTAGATAAATTAAATCAGGATTACAAGTGAAAGGATTACCACAAGTACCTCCGCCTGTACCTCCGGATGAGTTATTAACTCTAAAAAGCGAACTACTATTGGATGTTATTGTTACATTTATTCCATTAATTGCATTAAACTTATCTATAGCATGGCTAAATACTTGATGATACTTCTGTAGAGTATCTGGCTCTATATAATACTGAATGTTATTTGGAGTCGCTGGAGATATCATTTCTCCTGCACTTGTTTGCATAAAAGCCTTTCCTTTTCCATACTCATTGAAAAAGTCTTGTTCTTCTTGTGTAAATGCACACCCTCCCAAAATTAGTAAAATACTTAAAATTACTACAGTTTGAATACTCTTTTTCATTACTAGTCTCCTGAATTATAGAATTTAAAAAGTTTATTCTTCAATGTTAATTTTAGTCTAGCACATTCATTGGACTATGTCAAACAACACTTTTTTGTACTTCGTAAGTTTTTTTAGACAAAAAAAAGAGGGTTTATCACGCCACAAGCAGGAAAACCACTCTTTTTTTAATTAATTGTAATTATGTTATAGCACGTTTGTTAAACTTACCGCGAACTACTTTTACTTCAACAACCGAAATAAATGCATTCGCATCAATTTTCCGAGCTGTATCAACATATGATGGAACTTCGTAAGTTAACACTACGATTTCTAACACTGCACGTTCTTTTCTATGATAAGCACCAATTGCTTTGAAAATCGTTACACCATGTTGAAATTGACTTGTAAATGCATTTGACATTTCTTCTTCTTTTTCAGTCACAATTGTAACTTTCATATATTTATACATTGTATAGATTCTATCGATTACTAGCATATAAATAATCATACGTACAACAGTGTAGATTGCTGTATTGATATCAAACAAGATTCCCGACAGAGAAATAATGATTACATCAACCGTTAAGGAATACTTTGTGAAAGGAATATCTCGCTTCATCACTAAGTATTGAGCAATGATGTCCATACCACCAGTTGAAGCTCCCTGTCTTAAACAAATACCCGCACCCACAGCAGCAACCAATCCACCAATCACAGCGATTAGTAATCGATTTGCTTCAAAGTTATTTGATAGTGAAGCAAATGGTTGAAAACCAAATTGATCCCTTAGTATTTCTAATCCTAAGATAAATACCGATTGTAAGATAATTGAGAGTAGTGTTAACATTGCAAATCGCTTACTTACTTGCTTCCACCCAATAACAAAGAGTGGGATGTTAATTGCTAATAAGATGTAACCCATCGAGAATGTAATTCCCAAAAAGTCTTCGAATACACGAGAAATGATCTGTGAAATACCTGTAATTCCTCCAGCAAAAAACTTTCCTAAGTCAAGTAACCATACAACAGCGATGGAATAGATTAATGTTCCAATAATAACGCCTAATATTTTTTCCAAAGTTGGATTTGATTTAATGAATTTTGGCACGATAAAACCACACTTTCTAAATAATTAATGATGAGAATCGTGGCTTCCAATACTTGCTTCTTCATAATTTGAAGAAATATAATAGTATGGAAATTTAATTCTAAATACTAATGGTGATATGATACAAGTAAGAACACTCGCAATCATCAAAGCATAACTAAAGTAATCGCTAAAAATACCCATACTTTTTGCTGCAATCGCAACAATGATTCCACATGAGAGAAGTAATGTTGTAACAAAGGATGTTCCAAACTTATACCATTTCATTAAAATCATAATTGGCGCTTTCGTGATGATAATCAACAAGAACAACACGAGAGTAAGCAACATAAATTTTGTGTCGGAGAACAATAAGGTAATGTCAATTCTCGTTCCTATGATGATAAAGAAAACAGGAATAAACAATCCATATCCAACAAATTCTAACTTTTTTACAACTTCTTCTTTTGGTTTTGCAAGTCGAATTGCCATACCGGCTAAGAAGGCTCCAAGAATAAATTCTCCACCAGCTAGTTCTGAAACATAAATTAAAATTAACAAGATAAATACAATCGCTCGTAAATTTAATTTACCAAAACTTTTTTTCATAAACTCGAAATGTTTAATTTTTGAAGCATGATGGAATAAATACATCAAAACAAGGATAATTGCTACAACAATATATAACCAAGGATTTGGATGGCTACTAATCCCGTTTGCAATCATAAAGATAGATAATAAAATGATTGATACCAGTTCGGATAGGGTTGAAACTGTATTGATGTAGTTTCCTATTGTGGTATGACAAACGTCAGATTGGTGAATCATTGGTACAATCACACTCGCAAACGATGCTGATAGTGTAATCGTTAGTAAGACGATTCCCTGCCAAGTTCCCCCAACAAAGTATTCGACGAAAAACCATGATGCTCCAAACGACAACCCATAAATTGCGATGAGTGTAAGAATACTGAGTGTTACAACATTGATATGATCTTTTGTATTTCTTCTTCGGTCCTTAAACACAGTAAAGTCAGCATCTAAGCCTGATAAAAATAGTAGAAATGCTAAGCCAAAGACGTACAATCCTTCTACAATGCCTTCTTGATGATATTTACCCACAACAGAGTTAAATACAGCACCAATTGCTAAACCAACAATAATTTCAACTGTGAATTTTGGCAAGAAATTGATTTTAAAATACCCAAGTACCACTGATATTAAAAGGGATAACCCTAGTAAAATCATGATAGCTATGAATATTTCAGTTGAGGAACCGTGTCCCCCTGCTAAAAACGGAAACATGAAAACTGTTCACCTACTTTATTTTTGCGCCTGATGGCATGTTATTTAGTTCAACAACTTCTAGGTCGTTCTCAGAAGATGCTGCTAAAATCATACCTTCTGATAATACACCACGTAATTTGACTGGTTTTAGGTTTGTAATAACTGCTAACTTTTTACCAACCATTTGTTCTGGTGTATAATGTTTTGCAATTCCAGATACAATTTGGTGAACTCTATCCCCAACTTTGATTTGAGAAACGAGTAGTTTATCTGCATCGGGATGTTTTGCACAACTTAAAACCTCTCCCACACGGATTTCAATTTTGCTAAAATCTTCGATTGAAATTTCGGAAACAGTCTCTTTGACTGGTTCAACTTTTCCTGGATTTGCTTTTTCTTCATGATATTTTAATTCTTCACTTACATCTAAACGTTTAAAGAGTGGTTCAACTTTTGATGCGACGGTTGTGTTTTTGATTTGTCCAAACACTTGAATGCTATCATATGTCTTAAGTGAGTCATCCACACCTAGATATTCTAAGATTTTTTCTGAAGTGTTTGTCATAATTGGAGCAATTAAAATTGCAATCATGCGTAAACTCTCAGCCAAATGATACATTACTGATTCAAGTTGTCTTGTTTTTGATTCGTCTTTCGCAAGACCCCATGGCAATGTTTCATCAATGTATTTGTTTGCACGTGAAATCAATGTCCAAATTTCGTTACATGCATTTTGTAAACGGAACGATCCAAACTGTTCTTTGGAGTTTCTAACGGCATTCATCGCTACTTCTTTCAATGATGCATCAAATGTTGTAACATCACCTTTGTAATACGATAAATGTCCATCAAAGTACTTTTGGATCATCGTAATCGTTCGGCTCACTAAATTTCCTAAATCATTTGCTAAATCGGTATTGTATCGGTCAACAAAACGTTCAAACGAAAACAAACCATCATTTCCTAATGGCATTTCTTTGGTTAAATAGTAGCGCGTTGCATCTACACCATAACGATCAATTAATTGGTTTGAATATATGTAGTTTCCTTTTGATTTGCTCATCTTACCTTCTTTTTGAAGGATCCATCCATGTGCAATTAACTTAAACTTAATTGGGACGTTTAATGCCATTAACATGATTGGCCAGTAAATCGCATGAAATCTTAAAATGTCTTTTCCAACAACATGAACAACTTCATCTCCATTTACCCAATATTTTTGATATTTTTCATCGTTATTTGATTTATAGCCAAGAGCACTAATATAGTTGCTCAATGCATCAATCCATACATAAACAACATGTTTTGGGTTACTTAACACCGGCACACCCCATTTGAAGGAGGTACGGCTGACACACAAGTCTTCTAAACCAGATTCAATAAAAGAAACAACTTCATTCTTGCGTGTTTCGGGTTGGATAAAATCAGGATTGTCTTTGATGTATTGTAACAATCGATTGGAATATTTTTTTAAGTTTAAAAAATAACTATCTTCTTCTACCATAGTGGTTGGTCTACCACAATCTGGACAATTTTGTTCCTCTACTAGTTGTGTTTTAGTCCAAAATGTTTCACAAGGAATGCAATAGTTTCCCGCATATTTTCCTAAATAAATATCTCCTTGTGTTAACAATTGTTCGAAAATTGCTTGTACAACGGTTTCGTGTCTTTCTTCTGATGTGCAAATAAAGTCATCATACGAAATGTTTAGATCTTTCCAAATTTGTTTTGTTTGTAATGCAATTTTATCAACATATGCTTTTGGAGATAGCTGTGCCTTCTTTGCAGCTTCTTCGATTTTTTGCCCATGTTCATCCATACCTGTTAAATACCAAGTATCATTTCCAATTTGGCGATTAAATCTAGCAAAGACATCACATACCACTGAGGTATAACTATTTCCGATATGAACCGTACCACTAGAGTAATAAATAGGTGTTGTTACATAGCATGTTTTTTTCATACATACTCCTCCAATTTTTGTAAAATAATTATAACATAACTCCATTTGTTTGTTAAGTGGAGTTAATGTGAAAACGCAAGACATCCTTTAGAGATAATTGTATTTTCATGTTACGAACCAATATGAATATTATATCATATGATTACCTTTATATAAAGCAAAAAAGTTATCAGTAAACAAAAAGTGTTTTACGTGATAACTTCCTTTGGCATACATCAATTGCCACTATCATTATAACACGTTTGTCAACACGATACAACCGTTCATTTATGAAAACGTATTTTAAAAGGAAGCATATGCTTCCTTTTAGTGTTTTTATTCAATCGTTTCGATCTTCATCATATTTGTTGAACCAGATTTTCCTATTGGTAATCCAGCGGTTACGATAACAGTATCTCCCTTTTGAAGGTCAAATTCCTTTGTTGCTGTTGAGAGTGCTTGCTTTAACAATCCATCAAAGGATTGCTTTAAATCAACAACAACCGCGTGAACACCCCAATTTAAAGCTAAGCTTCGTACCACTTGTGCCGTCGGAGCAAGCGCTACAATTGGTGCCTTTGGACGGTATTGTGATAATGTTTTTGCTGTATATCCAGATGAAGTAGGTGTAATAATGGCAGTTGCATCTAGTTGTCTTGAAGACTCTGCGACGGCTAATGCAATCGTAGAGGTAATGTCTTTTTCACGAAACATCATGGCACGATCAATCATTCTTGAGTAATCGATTTCTTGTTCCATACGTTTTGCAATGTTTGCCATCATTGTAACTGCTTCGATTGGATACTTACCAGCTGCGGTTTCCCCACTTAACATCACTGCATCGGTTCCTGCTAATACAGCGTTGGCCACATCACTAGCTTCTGCTCGTGTTGGACGAGGATTTTTTTGCATAGATTCAAGCATTTGTGTTGCCGTAATCACAACTGTGTTTCTCATTTGACACTTATGAATAATTTTACGTTGGATAACTGGAACTTCTTCAGTAGGTACTTCAACCCCTAAGTCACCACGAGCAACCATGATCCCCTCAGATACAGCGATGATTTCTTCTAAGTTTTCAACACCTTCGCTATTTTCAATTTTTGATACAATTTGAATATGAGGTTTTCCTTTGTTGATTAGGATTTGTCTAATGTCAATTACATCTTGTGCTCTACGTGTGAAGGATGCAGCGATAAAATCAACATCCATATCACACCCGAATTCAATATCTGCTTTATCTTTTGCTGAAACGAAATCAAGAGATAGTTTAATATCTGGTACATTGATTCCTCTTCGGTCTTTAATGTAAGCATCGTTTCGAACTTTACATATAATATCGCGGTTTTTGAAATCTAGGTCAATAATATCAAGTGTTAAGTTTCCATCATCTACTAAAATTTTACCCCCAATTTTAACATCGTTAATCAAATTAGGGTGTGTAATCGAAAAGCGTTCGGTTGTTCCTAATACCTCATCTGTGGTAACGCGAACAATATCATCCTTAAATAGAGTGACACCGCCATTTTCAAATTTATGTGTTCTAATTTCTGGTCCTTTAGTATCAAGCAAAATGGCAACATTTGTGCCTAATTCTTGATTTAATTTTCTGATTCGTTCTATTCTTCCACCGTGTTCTTCAAAATCTCCATGCGAAAAGTTTAATCTTGCGACATTCATTCCCGCAAGAATTAGCTTTCTTAGCATTTCTTCACTTTCGCATGCTGGTCCTATGGTACATACAATTTTAGTGTTTCTAAATTGTTTCATCTTTTTTCCCCTTATAATAGTACATCGGTGATTCGAATTTGTTTTGATATTTTGCTTTGCTTTTTGACAAATGCATCTTCTAGTGGTGAGTCTACAATTTCATTGTTTACAATACCAATACATCTTCCGCCTTTGCCCTCAAGCAACAATTCAACAGCCGCAATCCCAAGTCTACTCGCAAGAACACGGTCAAATACGGATGGGTTTCCACCTCTTTGAATATGACCTAATACCGTGGCTCTCGTTTCAAAACCAGAGTATTCTTGAACTAACTTCGCTAATGCATGAACATCCGTGATGTTTTCACTTATGATAATCAATGCATGACGCTTGTTGTTTTTCTTTGCTTGACGGATTTCATCTAGTACCTTTGGTAAGTCAAATCCAGTTTCTTCGGTAATCACCATTTCGGCACCAGTCGCTATTGCTGTTGTAATCGCAATGTCACCACAGTGTCTTCCCATGACTTCAACGATGGTACATCGTTGATGAGAACTTGATGTATCTCTTAATCTATCGACGGCTTCTACTGCTGTATTGACAGCGGTATCAAATCCGATAGTATAGTCTGTTGTCGCAATGTCATTATCAATGGTTCCAGGTAGGCCGATGCAATTAATTCCCATTTTTGTGAGTTCTAATGCGCCCCGGTACGTTCCGTCGCCACCAATCACTACGAGTGCTTCAATTCCTAGTTTTTCTAAATGTTCGATTCCTTTTAAACGGGTTTCGTAATTTGTAAATGATTGTAATCTCGCAGATCCTAAAATGGTTCCTCCACGATTAATGATTTCTCTAACAGCGGTTCTTGTCATCAGTTCTATGTTGCCTTCAACAAGTCCTAAATAACCGTCATGAATTCCATACACTTCAAGACCATAATAAATACCTGCTCTTACAACAGATCTTATGGTGGCATTCATCCCCGGTGCGTCACCACCGGATGTTAGTACTCCTATCTTTTTAATCATTTCTATCACCCATTCTATAAACCTTAACTATTATATCATAATCTTTTCATCTTTAAATATGAAAACATTTTCTTAGATTATTTGACTTTTTTTAAGTTCCAAATGTTTTCTGCGTATTCATGAATGCTTCGATCCGCAGAGAAAATTCCTGCTTTTGCTATGTTAATGGCTGCCATTTTCTGCCATAATTTAGGGTTTAAATATGCTTTTTTAACCTTTGCATACACATCCATATAGTCTTCATAATCTGCTAAACACATATAAGGATCCGCAATTCCATACTCCGTTAAGAGATAGTTTGCAATATCTTTGAACTCTTGTCCATCAAATCCGTGTTTTAAACTTTCAATCACTCGACGCAATTCTTGATTCTTATTGTAATAGTATGTTGAGTTATATCCTTTTTTCCATAAATCTTCAACTTCTTGTGATGTCATACCAAATATGAAAATATTGTCGTTTCCAACTGCTTCTGAGATTTCAACATTTGCACCATCTAGTGTTCCAAATGTGATTGCTCCATTGATCATAAACTTCATATTACCAGTTCCGCTTGCCTCTTTTCCAGCAAGTGAAATTTGTTCACTGATGTCTGATGCAGGAATTAGCTTTTCTGCCATCGTCACACAATAGTTTTCCAAGAATACAACGTTTAGTTTTTCTTTGATTTTTGGATGTTGATCAATTTCTTTGCTTAACTTGCTGATCAGTTGGATCACTTTTTTTGCCATATAATATCCAGGCGCAGCTTTTGCGGCGAAGATATACGTTTCAGGGTACATATCCAAATCTGGATTATCTTTTAATCGATTGTATAATGTAATTATTTTTAATACATTAAGCAATTGTCGTTTGTACTCATGAAGTCGTTTAGCCTGTACATCAAAGATTGAATTTGGATTAATCACAACCCCTGTTTTTTGATAGAGATAGTTAGCGAAATCAACTTTATTTTCGTGTTTAATCTTAGCTAATTGTGCCAATACTTTTTCATCATTGGCAAATTTTTTAAACTCTTCAAGTTCCATTGCATTTTTATAATACCCATGACCAATTCTTTCATCGAGTAATTTGCACAATCTTGGATTGGATTGATTTAGCCATCTGCGATGAGCAATTCCATTAGTGACATTTGTGAACTTTCCTGGTTCATCAATGTAATGATCCTTGAATACGGATTCTTTTAATATATTACTATGTAGTGCGGATACTCCGTTGACTTTATGCGAACCAACAATACTTAAGTTAGCCATACGAATTTTATTAAACGCAATAATTGACATTCGTTGAATTTTTTCCCAATCTCCAGGATATTTGTTCCACAAGTCGGCGGTATATCTACGATTAATTTCTTTAATAATCATGTGGATACGAGGTAATTTTCGTTCAATCAAATCTTCTGTCCATGTTTCAAGTGCTTCTGCTAATACCGTGTGGTTGGTATAAGCGATTGTGTTTGTAACGATATGCCAAGCTTCTTCCCATGAAAACCCATAATCATCTAGTAAAATACGCATTAATTCTGGAACACAAAGTGCTGGATGCGTATCGTTGATATGAATGGCTGCGTGTTCGTGTAAGGAATGTAAATTCCCATAGCGCTTCACATGATCATTAACAATGTTTTGAATCGAAGAAGATACTAAGAAGTATTGTTGTTTCAATCTTAATGTCTTACCCTCTGCGTGATCATCGGAAGGATATAGTACTTTTGAAATGAGTTCGGCTTCGTAATCTTCTTTCATGGCTTTCATGTAATCGCCTTGAGAAAACGACTTCATATCAAACTTGGTAACATTTCTTGCTCTCCACAAACGTAGTGTACTGACTGCTTTGCTGTCAGCTCCACTCATTAACATATCATAAGGAACTGCTTCGATTTCATTGTAGTCAAAATATTCGATTTTGTACTTACCAAATTCATCTGTGTATTCTTTGATATGACCATTAAAACGAACCTTTAAAATACGATCCATTCTTGGGACCAACCAAACTTCTCCACCCGGTAACCAAACATCCGGCATTTCTGTTTGCCATCCGTCAACGATTTTTTGCTTGAATAGTCCATATTCATAGCGAATCGAAAACCCTGTAGCAGGGTAATCTTGGCTCGACAGTGCGTCCATATAGCACGCTGCCAAACGACCTAAACCACCATTTCCTAGTCCTGCATCTGGTTCTAACTCGTATAACTCCTCTAAGTTTACACCAAACGAGGAAAGAGCCTCTTTGTATACGTCGACGATTCCTAGATTGTATAAATTATTTTTTAGAGAACGACCCACTAAATATTCCATTGATAAGTAGTACACTCGTTTGCTTTCTGTATTCTTAACAGTGCGATTGAAACTTTTTTTCTTGTCTAGCAACATATCTACGACCACCAAACTTAGGGCACGGTAGACTTGTTCCATGTTTGCCTCACTTGATGAAACACCAAAATATTTAGTCAGTTTTTCTTCTATGTGATGCTTTGCATCAAGTACAAATTGTTGATTGTTCATTATAAACTCCTCAGTATTTACAGTAATTTTTGATACATTTGAATATATTCTTTTGCTCTAATGCTCCAACTAAAATCTTGTGTCATAACCGTTGTAACTTGGTTTTTCCACAATGTTTTGTTTTGGTAATCAGAAACTGCTTGTTCAATTCGATGAAGCATTTCATGAGCGTTGTAGTTTTGGAATGTGTATCCGTTTCCTCCACCAAGATTACCAAAATCTTTGATGCTATCTGCAAGACCACCTGTTTCGCGCACAACCGGAACGGTTCCATAACGCGATGCGATCATTTGTGATAACCCACACGGTTCGGTTAAGGATGGCATCAAGAAAATATCAGCACCAGCATATATTTTTCTTGATAAGTCGGCATTATAGGCGATGATTGCTTTGAACTTATTTGGATTTCGGTGTTCAAATTCAATCAAGGCGTTTTCATAGATGGAATCCCCAGTACCTAGTATCACTAGTTGTAATGGTAGACTCAACATCTCATTCATAACACCTTTTACCAGATCGATTCCTTTATGACTCACAAGTCTTGTAACCATAGCTATCATAGGAATTTTTCCATCCACTGGTAAATTTAATAACTTTTGTAATTCTATCTTATTTTGTACTTTTAAGTCAATTGATTCTGTATCATATTTGACAAACAGTGCTTTGTCTGTTTTTGGATTATAGAAATTGTAGTCAATTCCATTTAAAATTCCATGTACTTTATCATTGTTTTGTTGAATGATGTAATGAAGTCCGTGCGAGTAATATGGCTCTTTGATTTCAGTCGCATAGGTTGGACTAACGGTTGAAATAAGATGCGAACATTCCAATGCACCTTTCATTAAGTTAATCATCCCGTCATATTCTGCTACACTTGCTTCTTGCATCGATAACCCAAATACATCTTGAACGATGTCTTCATCATATCGATACTTCCCTTGATACTCAATGTTATGAATCGTAAAGATTGTTTTGATGTTGGCATATTTCGTTTTACTAGAGAATAAATATCTCAAATAAATCGAAATCAATGCGGTTTGCCAATCATTTGTATGAATAATGTTTGGGTAAAAGTCAATCACAGGTAAAATTTCTAGTACAGCTTTTGAAAAGAATGCAAAACGTTCTGCATCATCAAAATATCCGTATAATTTTACACGTTTAAAATAGTATTCATTGTCTAGAAAATAATAAGTAATATCATTTTCGACAAGTGAAAAAATTCCACAGTATTGTTTACGCCATGATAACTGTACTTGAGCATTCGCAACAAATGTCATCTTTTGACGCCATTCTTCACTTATCCCACCATATAGTGGCAATACCACACGTATATCATACTTTGTTTTTCGACGTTTGATTAGTTCTTGTGGTAGAGAGCCTATGACATCCCCTAATCCTCCAGAAGCAACAAATGGTTGACATTCTGACCCAACGATTAAAATTTTATTCACAGTTTCTGCCATGATTACCTCCTATATCATTGTACCTTTGCTGATGAAAAACGGATGTGTTTGTGCACCAGATAAATGGTTGCGATCACGAATCACAACGTTTTTATCGGTAATCACATAGTTTAATGTTACATTTTCACCAGTAATGGTATCTTGCATTAAAATAGAATTTTTAACAACCGTGTTTTTGTCAATTTTGACCCCACGAAATAGAATACTGTTTTCGACATAACCTTCAATGACGCACCCGTCTGCGATGAATGAATTCACCACTTTCGCATGATTTCCATATTTGGTTGGTGCGGAATCTCGAATCTTTGTATAAATCAATCGACCACGTTGTTTGAATAACTCTTCTCTTACTTCAGGCAGCAATACTTTCATGTTGTTTTTAAAATATTCTTCCGTCGAAGTAAATTGAAAATAAGACCCTTCTAACAAATACCCATACATATTGAGTCCATGAATGTTTGCTAAAATGATATCTGTTTCGAAACTTGTTTGATTTTTAGCAATCGCACTCGAAACAAGTTCATTTAGTAAACCTTTGTTAATAATCCAAATATTGGCACAATATTTACCACATTCGGTTGGTGAAGTGATGAGTGATGCATCCACAATTCGTCCTTGATCATTTAGTTGGATGCTCATATTATGATTTAGTGGTTGTGTTACTTTCCCTTCTTTATATACAATCGTAATGTCTGCTTTCTTTTCTTCATGAAATGCTATTACTTTTCTTAAATCAATGTTACAAACAAAATTAGAATCCATTAACACAAATTGGTCAGCTTTTGCTTTTGACAAGAATCCCATAATTCCTTTTAATCCTGCCAAACGACTGATATAAAGAGAATCATTTGCTTCTTGTCCAAACGGAGGGAATATAATTAAACCACCATTTTTACGCGATAAATCCCAATCTTTTCCCGATCCAACATGATCCATTAGGGATTGATAGTTTCGTTTGGTAATCAAACCGACTGTGCTAATCCCAGAATTGACTAGGTTGGATAACGCAAAGTCAATCAAACGATATCTTCCGGCAAAAGGTACAGATGCCATTGTTCTAGCTCTTGTTAATTCTGATAATGCTGATTCATGTACATTTGAAAATATGATTCCTGCTGCACTCATATTAGCATCCTCCTTTGATGATATCTTTTTCGATGATGTCTCCACCTTTAACAGTGGAGGACTCCATAAGCGTTACATTTCTTCCGATGACAGTAATACCTTTAGAAACCTCTTTTGGAGATCCCACTTTGCAATTTTCCTTCACAGTTACATGTTCATCTATAATACTATATTCAATGACAGAGTTTTCTCCTATTTCACAGTTTGAGAATATGATGCTATCTTTGATGATTGCACCTTTTGCGATTTTTACACTAGATGAAATAAGCGAATTAATAATAGTACCTTCTACCTCAACACCACCAGTAATAAGCGAGTTTTCAATGTGGGCGTTGTCTCCGATAAATTGAGGATAATCTCCATAATTTCTAGAATGAATCTTCCATTGTGAATCATAAATATCAAAAATAGGATTTTCACCAATCAAATCCATATTAGCTTCCCACAAACTATCTAATGTCCCAACGTCTTTCCAATACCCCTTAAATGGAAATGCAACCATATTACACTGTGCTTTAAGCATATTTGGAATGATGTTTTTCCCAAAATCGTTTGAAGATGTTTTATCACAATCATCTTCTCTTAAATACTGAACTAGCACTTTTGTAGAAAACACATAAATTCCCATTGAGGCAAGATTGCTTTTTGGTTGCTTTGGTTTTTCTTCAAAGTCAACAATTCTTCCTGTAGAATCGGTATTCATAATACCGAAGCGATTTGCTTCCTTAAGAGGTACTTCGATAACTGCGATGGTACAATCTGCTTGTCGTTGAATGTGAAAATCTACCATACTGCTATAGTCCATTTTGTAGATGTGATCACCTGACAAAATAACGACATATTCTGCGTCATAGTTTTCAATAAAACCAATGTTTTGATAAATCGCATTCGCAGTACCTTTGTACCAATCGGTTTTATCTTTTGCTTGGTATGGAGGTAAAATATGTACACCACCAAATGCTCTGTCTAAATCCCATGGTTGTCCGTTGCCAATGTAATCGTTTAATAACAAGGGTTGGTATTGTGTGAGCACTCCTACGGTGTCAATGTTAGAATTGATACAGTTTGAAAGTGTAAAATCAATGATGCGATACTTTGCACCAAAGGAAACGGCGGGTTTCGCAACTTTGTTTGTCAATGCATAAAGTCTACTTCCCTGTCCACCTGCTAATAACATTGCAATTGTTTGTTTTTTGTTGTACATAATTTCTAATACAAAACAGTCCTCTGTTTTGTAGTTTCCTCCTCTCAAATTCTCTTTATTATATTTTTTTCAATATCAATGCGCTGATTTCAGGCAAATCAATTGAAATAAAGGTTTGATTGTTGTGATCACTAGATACAAATGTTTGATACTCGTTTCCAATCATATTTTGATATCCCCCAAATGCATCCTCTGTAGTTGAAAATACAATTTTGTAAGTTCCTTTCGGGAGTGCTATCCAATAAGATGTTAGATGCATGAATGAAAAATTCAAAACCATAATTAGTGATTTTTTTGATTTTGCGATTCGTTTGTAGGAAATTACATTGTGTATTGCATCTTCAAAGGAAATCCATTGATAGCCATCCCACGAATAGTCTGCTTCCCACAATGCTTTTTGTTTGGTATAGAATTTATTCAACTCTTTCACAAAGTATTGTGTTTTTTGGTGCTTATCATATGATAATAACATCCAATCCAATTCTTTGCGGTAATCCCACTCAATGAATTGACCTAACTCATATCCCATAAAATGAATCTTCTTTCCTGGGTGAGTCATCATATAGACCAAAAATGTTCGCAATCCGCCAAACTTTTGATCATAATTTCCAGGCATTTTGTTTAATAATGAGTATTTCCCATGAACCACCTCATCATGAGAGATTGGTAGAATAAATTTCTCATTAAACGCATACATCATTTGAAAGGTAAGTAAGTTGTGGATAGAACCACGATAAAGTGGATCTGTTTTCATATAACGTAATAAATCATTCATCCAGCCCATATTCCATTTATAATGGAACCCGAGACCACCATCTGCGACAAGAGCTGTTACTTGTTCAAATGCAGTAGATTCTTCAGCTATCATAATCCGATCTGGATATGCATCATGAATGTATTGATTGCATTTTTTTAGAAACGCGATTCCCTCTAAATTTCGATTATCCCCAAACGAATTTGGAATCCATTCCCCTTCGTCACGATCATAATCAAGGTAAAGCATACTAGAAACAGCATCGACTCGTAACCCATCAATATGATACACATCTAAAAAGAAGGTTGCTGATGACACCAAGAATGATTGAATTTCTGGTCTTCCAAAATCAAATAATCGAGTACCCCATGTTTTATGTTCCATTTTATATCGGGATGAACTCTCGAATTGATATGTTCCATCAAACTCGATTAACCCAAAAGAGTCTTTTGGAAAATGAGCTGGAACCCAATCAAGCAATACTCCAATATTATGCTTGTGGCACTCATTGACAAAATGCATAAAATCGTGTGGTGTTCCATATCTTGAAGTGATAGAGTAATAACCAGTGACCTGGTACCCCCATGATCCATCATATGGGAATTCTGTTAATGGCATTAATTCAATGTGAGTATAATTCATTTGCTTCACATACGGTATTAATTCATCTGCTAACTTTCGATAATCAAAGTACTGTCCATCTTTATACTTTCGCCATGATCCTAAATTAACTTCATAAATATTCATTGGTTTGTCATAACTATGATTATTTTGTTCAAACCAAGTAGAGTCTTGCCAGTGAAATCCTTCTAGTTGTGCAACTTTTGATGAATTTTGCCCCATTGTTTCCGAATAAAAAGCAAACGGATCGGCTTTTAGCACGGTTTTATTTTGCTTTGTAATGATTTGATATTTATAGCTTTGATACTCGTAGACATCATCAATGATGACTTCCCAAATTCCTTCGTTGTTGATTTTTTTCATTGGGTGAGATGTCGCATTCCAACCATTAAAATCTCCAACCACAAATATTTTCTTCGCATTTGGAGCCCATACACGAAACGTTGCTTGATGACTGATGTGCTCATGTTCAAAGTGACAACCTAAAAATTGATACGAGTGAAAATTAGTTCCTTGATGAAACAAATATATCGCTTGTTCATGATTTTTCATCAGAATCCTCCATAATACTATATACGTATATTATAACATAATCACTCTTATATCACAAACTTTAATATAAAAAATGAAGAGGCACAAACCACTTCATTTTTATACATTTATCTTGACTTTAATTCTTTGCGCAACTGTTCATATCCTTCTTTCCCAAGTAGTGCAAACATGTTTTTCTTATAACTTTCTACCCCTTCTTGATTGAATGGATTGATTCCTAGCATATATCCAGATACTCCACAACTGAACATGAAAAAGTAAAGGAGATATCCAATATGATACGCAGATAGTTCTTCAACCTCAACAACTAAGTTAGGAACATTTCCATCAACGTGAGCGATTAGAGTTCCTAGCATCGCGTTTTTATTAACTTCATCCAATGTTTTTCCTGCAAGATAGTTGATTTGGTCCAAATCTTGATCTGCCACTTTCATTGTAATATCTTGTTTAGGGTGTTTAATATCAATGATGGTCTCAAACAAATGACGTTCCCCATCTTGAACATATTGACCCATTGAATGCAAGTCAGTTGAATATACCACACTTGCAGGATAAATTCCTAATCCATCTTTTCCTTCAGATTCCCCAAATAACTGTTTCCACCATTCACTAATAAATGACAGCTTTGGTTCATATGACACAAGAAGTTCAATTTTTTTCTCTTTTTTATATAAAATGTTTCTGATGGTTGCATATAAAAGTGCTTCATTTTGTTCAAATGGAGTCTTTAAAAAATGTCTTCTAGCATCCGCCGATCCTTTTAATAACTCAAAGATATCAATACCAGCACAAGCAATCGGTAATAACCCTACCGCTGTAAAGATAGAATATCTTCCACCAATGTTGGATGGTACGACAAAAGATGTATATCCTAAACTATCAGACATTTTGCGGAGTGCACCAGATGTTGGATCAGTCGTAGCGTAGATACGATCTTGTGATGCTTCTCCATATTTTTTTTCTAACAATTCCTTCATTAAACGAAATGCAATTGCTGGTTCAGTTGTGGTACCTGATTTTGAAATGACATTCACGGCAAAGTGCTTGTCTTGCAAATATTCGATTAATTCCTTAGTGTATGTCGATGACAAAGTATGTCCTACGTAGATTATCTCAAACTGTTTGTCTGTTGAAAAGTATGGAGTTAACGCACTGATGACTGCTTTGGACCCAAGATAAGATCCCCCAATGCCAACAACAACTAAGCAGTCGTTTTCTCTTCGTATTTTGTGACTAATGTCAATAATCTTAACCAATTCATCTTGATCAATATGTTCGGTTAGATGGACCCATCCAGTATACTCATGACCTGCACCATTTTGATTGATGAGTGTAGACATTGCATGTTTCGCTTGTTGTTCTTGTTCCATTATTTCCTCTTTGGAAACAAATTTTAGTACATTTGAATAATCGAATTGTATTGCTTTCATATATTCCCCTAAATTTGATTAATTTTATTTAACATATCTTCTTTGATCAAAGCTACTTTGTCAGATGCTTCTTTCCATGTTGTTCCTTTGCATGAAACATACACTTTCATTTTTGGTTCTGTTCCAGATGGTCTTAATACGCACCAACCACCGTCTTCAAACGTGTATTTTAATACTTTCGATTTTGGCAGTGTAATTGCCTCTACTTGTCCATTTCGAATTCTCTTACTTAACTCAAAATCTTCAACCATAACAATTCTTTGATTTGCAATCGAATCTAACTTCATATGTTGGAAGGTATTCATAATGAGCTCTATACGTTTGGTTCCTTCAATTCCTGAAAGATTCATACTGTGTTGAATTTCAACAAAATATCCAAACCGTTGATATATTTCATCTAGTATTTGTAACAGTGATTTCCCTTTTTTCTTATAATATGCGGCCATCTCAGCTAAAATCACCATCGCTTGAAACGCATCTTTGTCTCTTACAAAATCAGCAATCACATAGCCATGAGATTCTTCATAGCCGAAGAAAAACTCTTCTTCTGCGTTTTCTAATTTTTTAGCTTGCTCTCCGATATACTTAAATCCAGTTAACGTTTGTTGTACTTCTAAATCATAGCTATTAGCGATATATGAAGCAATATTACTAGATACGATTGTATTAAATACAATTCCTTTTTTTGTTCTATGCTTAAACTGAGCCAAATAATATAAAATAAGTGCACCAATTTGGTTTCCATTTAAAAGTTTATAGTCTGCTTGATCATTGCGTATTGCTACTCCTAGTCGGTCTGCATCTGGGTCTGTTGCTAATAAAATATCTGCATTGACTTTTGTCCCAAGCTTGATTGCTAGGTCAAATGCACCAGGTTCTTCTGGATTTGGTGATTTTACAGTTGAGAAATTTGGATCATTTTGCATCTGTTCTTTGACTGGATATACTTGATACCCTAGATCTGATAATAAGCTAGCGCCGAAGACGGATGCAGTTCCGTGAAGTGGTGTAAATACGATTGACACGTTGTTGTGATTTACGTTTCGGTTGATTTGGATTGATTTGACACGCTCCAAATACACTTGGTCAATATCATCCCCAATAAGCTCAATCAAACTTTTTTGAACAAGTGATTCATAGGATGGAACTTCGTAATCTAGAATATGTTCAATCGCATTGATTTCTTTGATTACCATATCAGCAAGTTCTGGGATCAATTGACATCCATCTGGATCATACACCTTGTATCCATTATAGTTTGGTGGATTATGACTTGCTGTAATCATTGCTCCCCCAATACAATTAAGATGTCTAATCGCAAATGAAATTTCTGGAGTAGGTCGGAGTGATTCAAACACATATACTTTAATTCCTAAACTAGCAAATACTCTTGCTGCTTCTTTCGCAAATTCTTTCGAATAATGTCTACAATCATAAGCGATGACAACCCCGTTTAAAAGCAAATGTGGATATTGTCTTGTTAAGTAACGTGCATATCCTAGTGTTGATTTACGAATGGTATAAATGTTCATGCGATTGGTGCCGGCACCAAGAATTCCACGAAGTCCTCCTGTACCAAATGAGATGTCTTCATAAAATGCCTCTATTAACTCAGCTTCTGACATATGATCCATTTCTTCTTTGAGTCTTTTGTCAATCTTAGGATGATTTTTCCATAAATTTATTTGTTTATTCATCGTTATCCTCCTATTTTGTGTTGATTCATAAAATGGATGTATGCCCCATACATTCCCGAATCATTTCCAAGTTTTGTTGTCGCAATTCGAGCTGTCGGTATGAAACGATTTGATAGTACTAGTCTTAAATGGGCAGATAACTCGTCCAAAAACTTACCTCGAGTGGATACTCCTCCACCAATCAAGATTCGCTCTGGATTGAATATATAAATCAAGTTAGCAACACCCTTTGCTAAATTGTGATAAAACGCGTACACCGCTTGAACTGCTAACTTATTTCCTTTGTCAAACAAATTAAAGACATCTAGTCCACTTCGAATGTCTTCTAAGCCTAACTCTTTCGCGTAGTTTATGAGAGCTGTAACTGATGCCAAACTTTCAAATTTCTTTTCATCAATATACATTCTACCAAATTCTCCAGCATTGAATTCTTGACCTCTAATTAGATTTCCATCAATAACAACAGCACCACCAATCCCCGTTCCCACCGTCATTGTTAAATAATTTTTTAGTCCAACAGCGTTTCCCCATTTTCCTTCCGCTAGTCCAAAACAATTCACATCGTTTTCAGCAGAACATGGTAATTTCACTTGTTCTTTCATCCATTGTCTAAAATTAATATCTTGAAATTCAGGAATGGATTCTGGAGCGGTTACAATCTTTGCTTGATTCGAGTCAACCGAACCGGCACAACTGATTCCAACTCCTTCTGCTTTGTATTTCTTTTTTAGATCTTTCGCAATCGTAGCTAATTTATCTAAAAACGCACCTCTGCCTAAATGAATTTCAGTTGGAATTTTATTCTTATAAACCAACTTGTCTGTTCTTTGATCCATAACACCATATTTGATGTCTGTTCCACCTATATCAAACACGATTACATACATACCATCATCTCCTATAACATTTCAACTTTATCAATAATTAATTGTGGTTTATCATTTCTTTGATCCATAACACCACTAACAATCATAACAATGTGCTTGCTGATTGATTTGAAAAATTGTTCATACACTGGTGGAAACATAACACAATCTATTTCAAGTGTGTCATCATACGCTTCCAAAAATGCCATCAACTGTTTGTTTTTCGTTTGGATTTCTTTGATTCGCCTTACCATAACCAAACATTCAACTTTGCTACCCTTTGGTTGGGTTTGAAGATCTATCACTGTTTTTAATTTTCTCTCTTCTCTTAGATCGTAATAGAGTGCGAAAAAGTTATACTTGATATGAACACCTAACATTTCTTTTTCTTTGTTTTGTAAAATATCATATGAAAACTCATCTTCGCTTGGTGTTTGATCCACCATCTTAGATGCTATGATGTCACTGTAATTTTGATATTGTATGACATTATCATACGATTCAATCATATATTTTTTTGTTAGTCCAAACTCATCTAAAGCATTCGCATAGATCAATGACTCCACAACACGTTTCGATAAACTAGATTGTGTTCTACCAATGAAGTCTTTGTAACTAAGAAACTTACCTTTTTTTCGTTCTTCTAAAATATCATTTAAAGTGTTAAACCCTATATTTTGAATTCCTAACAACGGATATCGTATTCCATTTAATTCTGCGTGAAACTCACTACTAGAATAATTGATCGATGGAGGAAGTATTTTTACCTTGTTTCTAGTTGCTTCACTTATATAATCTCCCATTGCCTTTTCGCTACCAATAACACTAGAAAGTAATACACTCATAAAGTGCTTAAAATAATTCACTTTTAAAAAAGCCATTTGGTATGCGATTATCGCATATGCAACAGAATGTGCTTTGTTAAATCCGTAGTTAGCAAACTTAACAATATAATCATATATGCTATTTGCATCTTCTTCGGTGTAATGATTTTGAACTGCCTTTTGTACAAATTTAGTTCGTTCATTTTGCATAGCTTGTAGATTTTTTTTTGATACTGCTCTTCTCAAAATATCAGCCTCGCCTAACGTATATCCGGCAAATTTTTGAGCAATTAGCATAATCTGTTCTTGATATACAATCGTACCATATGTACTTTTCAAAATTGATTCAAGATCTTTGTGTGGATAATGAATCTCTTCTTGACGGAACTTTCGCCTTACATAAGAAGGTATCATTTCCATTGGTCCTGGTCGAAATAATGCAATTGCTACAATAATATCGTCCAATGAATTTACTTTTAACGCCCTTAACACCTGGCGCATTCCTGCGGATTCTAATTGAAAGACACCTGTGGTATCTGCTTTTGCGATTAGTTCATATGTAGGTTTATCATGATAATGAATTTGGTTAAGTTTAAAGTTTGGATCATCGTGTTCTTGAATTAGCTTAATCACCTTATCGATGATTGTTAAATTGCGCAACCCCAAAAAATCCATTTTAAGTAGTCCAAGATCTTCTAAGTCTGAGGCTGAATATTGCGTTTGATATATGTCATCTAGACCCTCATCGACCGGAGTATATTCAACAATATCTTCTTTGGTGATAATGATTCCAGCTGCGTGTGTTGAAGTATGACGTGGAAGTCCTTCTAACTTTATTGCAATCTCAATGACTCGCCGTATGTCTTGATTTTCTACCATAAGTTGTTTTAATTCTTTTGATTCCTCTACTATTGATTTTAAACTATTGTTTGTTGGCCCACTTGGAACCAATTTTATGATTTCATTTAATTTGTATTCCTCTAATTTATAAACTCTTGCCATATCGCGAATGGATGATCTTGCAGCAAACGTTCCAAATGTGACAATATGAGCTACTCTATTCTTTCCATACTTTTGTCCAACGTATTTGATCACAACATCACGTTGATCATCAGGGAAATCCAAATCAATATCCGGCATGGTAATACGCTCTTGATTTAAAAAACGTTCGAAGACTAGTTGATATTCAATCGGGTCGACATCGGTAATGCCGAGTGAATAAGAAACCAGAGATGCTGGTGCAGAACCTCTTCCTGGTCCTACGAGAATATTATTGTTTTTAGCATACTTAACAAAATCCCATACAATTAAGAAATAGTCACTAAATCCTGTTTTTTTGATGATATCTAGTTCATATAATAATCTATTTTTGTATGTCTCGACATCAACTTGTTTTCCGGATAACCTCTTGTTCAATCCTAATTTACACAGTTCTTGTAAATAAAAATCACTTGTAACATTTTGTTCAATCGGATATTTTGGCAAATGGTAGGTGGAAAAGTTAATATCAATCGTACATAGTTTTGAAATCTGTTGTGAGTTTACAATCAGTTCACCAAACTTTTCAAAACGAAACATTGCTTCGTCGTATCCCAAAAGGTATGAATTTTTTTCTTTGAGTGTAACCTCTTTGTTTTTTGATGCATCTTCGATTGTTTGAAGCGCTTTATAAACAACAATATCTTCAACTTCTAAAAAATTTGTTTTATGGATGGCGACCATTGATACTTGTTGTTGCTTCAAATATTGATATATCACACCGAAAAACTTATTTTCTTGTTCACTTTGTAAAGCCAGTCCAATATATAGATAGTCAAAAATGGATGATAGTTGATTGTAGTGCCTTTTTGCTTCTTCAAATCGATTTTGATACATCAAAGATAGAATTTCATTTTCTTCAGATGGGATGATAGCTAGAACTCCCATTTTGTATTTTTCAATGACATCTAGTTCCATTGCTTGTTTATTCATTTTACCGCGGCTTGCTAGTTTCATTAGGTTGCGATAACCAAGATCATTCATAGCATAAAGCAATAGACTTGAATCCGCGTTTTGATATCGATACTTGATTTTTAACCCTAATATTGGTTTGATGTCATTTTTTTTACACAGTTGATAAAACTTAATGGCACCATGCATATTAAAATAATCGGTAATTGCAATCGAATCATACCCTGATGACTTAGCTGCTGAAACATACTCATCAATTTTCAATGAGCTTTCTAACATAGAATATTCTGTTTGCGCATAAAGGTTAACAAAGTTCATGCATAATCACCCTATTTAGTATAGCATAAATCTGCTTCTCTTTCAATTTTAAAAACATTTATTCCTCCTAAAAAGAAAATCTCCTCTTTCGAGGAGAATAGTTATTTTGCATACATCTTTTTCTTAGATCTAATGATAAAGTAAGTTGTTACAAGAACAAAAACCGATACCCCCGATACGATATAGTATATTGTGTTATCTTCATTGGTTGGCTGATGAACAATCATTTCCTTTCCATCTACTTTTACACTAGATAGAAGAAGATTCGTGTTGGTTTTTGAAAACTGGATAATCGCTTCTTCTAAGAATAGACCTTTTTTGGTAATTGTAATGTTTCCTATTGAGATATGTTCCTTTAAAGTTGTAAACTGGATTTCAACCATCTCTAAAACATGCCTTATATGATCTCCTAAATTATAAGAGATTAATATCGTTGCTTTGTATGAAGTGTTCGTTCTTAATTGTTCAAAATTAAAATCTGCATTGTTTAAGTGGATCTCTTTGGAACGGATTGGGTTATCGTTTTCATAAAGAATTGCCTTCACATTAATGATTGCTTGATCCACATCGGAAAACAATGCTTTTAATTGAATCATTTTGTTGGTTGAGTTTTCTTCTATCAGTTGAACGGATGGCACTGTTTTTAAAACATTAATGATAGCAATCGCATCAATAATCAAACTTCTTGCGTCTCCATGATAATCATATTCAATTTTACTGATGGTAATATGATGGATTCCTGCAATCGTAGGTGCTAGAACATCGATAATGAGTTCATCTTTTGTATCATTTAACTCATAGTACTGATGTGGTGTATTATTTATATATACATTCAAAATATCAAGTTTATCTGGGTTGTGAATTGATACTTTGATTTCGAGAACATCTCCTTTTTCACATGCGATGTTCCATATCGTGTTTTGATCACCAGAGTATAAAATACCATTTTCAATTCTGAAGTTTAAGACAGTTGATTCTTGTTCATGGTTGGTAATCGCTAATTGATAATTTCCTGGTTGTGTGATGCTTCTTCCGCTTAGAAACGGTTCATTATTTAGTGTAGCCATCCCTGTAAAGATTGGTTTGTAACCGACACCATAAATGCCACCTTCAATAATATTAGCGTAAAATGGTACAACAATATTGCTTTCAATGTGAACGGACTTCTGTGAATCTAACTTAAAGTAATAATCCATCTCATAGGTTCCGTGTACACTTGGTGAAAAATTACCTTGAATGGTTCTATTTTGAAGCACAGGATATCCAAACCATGAGGATACTTGTATATGACTTGTATCTTCTAATGGACAAGAAACATTGGAACATATTTTATCAACATTTTTATCAATATGGTAATGATCTACTTGAATTTCTTTTGCAAAGAATTCTGTTTTGTTATTGATAATTTCAACATTATCTCCATATAGTTTTAACAAACCTTGTTCTACTCTGATAGAAGAACACATAAAATTTGTTGGATTCTTTATCATTCCTAGAAAATCTCCATCAAGTACATGAACTCCAGCTATCGCTATCTTACCTTCAATGTCAGTTCCAACGATAATAAGTGTATTTTCATTTCCTATTATTATATGAGTGATTGCCATGTATTCATTGAGCAAATCTTCCGTGAATTGCCCCCATTCAATTTCAAAATTTGTCAAATTTATCTTGTAAACGTAATGCGATTCTAAATCTTCTACATAGATATGAATATAGGCAAAGGAGTCGTGTACTACTAGTTGATTGGAAAATTCATGAACTGCATTATGATCAAAGTAAATAGCTTCTTGTATTTCGCCGGTCAAACTTAATGAAACTAGCATTACCTTTTCTTGGTTCATTTGTCCAATGTTTTCAAAATCACCTGGTGCTACTGAACTTTTTTCACCTATTAATACGATGTTATTTTGATGATATTCAATATTAGTAAATCGCTCATGATTGGTACCGCCGTAAATCCACATATCAATTCGCTCTAGATCTGCATTCATAATCATAACTACTGCATCCGAATGATCCAATGTTTTACCTTGATTGTACTGGGAAAAATTAATATTGTTTCCGCTAGCTCCACCACAAAAGTAGAAGAATCCATTGATTTTTATAACATCCGTAAAGGACGCATATTCTACATTTGTTAGATACACTTCTTCTTGTAGTGCAAACGAGTTATCATATTTATAAAACACATAATCATAATTAATACCGATACGCTTCTTTCCCCAAACCAAGAAAAAATCATCATCAAAATAGTATCCCTCAAGCCGCATACTTAATCGTAGCGTTTTTTGAGGAGTTGAGATTTTTCGTATCAATACCTCATACCCTGATTCTAAATAGTTGATTCTATCGTAGAGTTGATAAACATAAATATCTTTGTGTGCATGTTTAAACAATCTTCCTTCGCTTGATGTTTGATTGTAGTAATTAGCATCGATAGTACTCAAATCATAAAAACTTGTCTCATCATTTTCATCTATGCTAAATGCTAGTGTGGTCTTGTAATTGTTGATGTGAACGATAGAAAGGCTAAGTGTGATGGCGATAAATAAGATTATTTTTTTCATTGTTTCACTCCTTTGGTAATCATTAAGATGGTAGTTGGAAGACAAACAATCGGAAAGAACATAAACCAGTGTTTAAATTGACTTAGATTCATCCAATCAGAGGATGGTTTGGCGTTGCTAATGTATGTTATGCTCATCAAAGACTTAGTTTCCTTTGAACTTGTTTGTATTTCTAAAAATGCTGGTTTTTCAAGCTTAACTAAATGATATTGTTTATTACTAATGTTATCAATGATCCCAAATGAAATCATCCTTTTCACTTGATCTTTTCCATAGATTTCTAGCACATACATTCCTACTTGATTAATTTGTGTGCCTGAACTAATTTTTTTATCATTTAAGTAGCCTACTCCGTTGAAGAATAAACGGTATCCTAAACTATAGTGTTCGTCGGAACTGACATTAATTAAATCTGCCACATAAACCTCTTTCGCGAAAGCAACGACAAATGTTTCGTGTCTAAACACATATTGAAGCATATAGTAGCCAAACATTTGATAGTTGACATTGGTTCTAGATAACACTCTATCGTAGGGTATGATTTCTTGATTTATTTCAATCTGATGCGTTTCTATTTCTTGAATGTCATTATCAATTCGATACCCGCCTAAAGAATGAATGTTTACTCTTGATGTAGTAAATACGGCAATTTTACTTCCACCGATACTTGGTTTGTATACACCTAAAATTTGAAGCGAATCGCCAAATAAATAACCTCTAGGATGAATAGTTGACCCCTCTAATATATAATCGTATTCTTCTAATAATTGTTCATCCTTATACGTTCTTATATAATATCCTTGCTTGGTTTGGCCTATGACGTACTTATTGAGTTGATGAACGAGTATGATGTCATCTTCATTGATTTGAATGTCTACCAATTTGATATTTGAACTGGTGTTTGAATATGCATACTCATCCATATAGATAAAGGAAGCGTCTTGGCCAATCGAATAAATTTGATAGTTTCTTCTGTTTGTTGTGTTATTATCAAACCCAATTACGCCATACATTGTTCCTCGATCTGAAATGCTTAGTGCTTCAAATCTCATATCGCTTATCGATGAAATAAAATTCATTCTTGTAATTTGTCCTGCAAGATTCATTTTTACAATTCCAGATCTCCGCTGGTTGATCCCATCCGCGAAATCTCCTATTAGCCCTGCTGTAGATGTTCGTAGAAAAAGAAATTGATTGCAAAAGATTGCTTCTTCAAACACATCATCCCCACTTGAACCATACATCATAACGTTTGTAAGATTCATTGTTGTGCGATTGATAACACCAATCATTGCATCATAATCGTTTCCTACCGACTTCTTTCCCACATAAATACCCTGGTTTGAATTTGATTTTCCAAATACCATATACGAGTCTTCAAACGACACTACATCATAAAAAAAGTTTCGATTATTTCCTTGATATGTCTGGTCAGCCAAAAGAGTACCATCAAAGTCTAAACGGAAAAGCCAACCACTCTGATTGTATTGTTCATTAAAATGAACTCCTACACCAACAATCTCGTTATTTCCTAAGATAATTTTAGTTACATAGTCATAGCTTTCTACTCTTAGTGTTGTTTCCCAAACTACTGCATTGTTTGTCATCCATGCGATTGCGATTGTACTCCCAGCATCCTGATCTACTGGGTTATACTCACTATATGCAATAATCATATTGTTTGAGTTGATTACAAGATAAGATAGAATCTCTTTATCAAAGTTGGTTTGAGGAAAAAATTGATCCTTGATTCTAGTATACTCATATCCGCGATTGATAAAATCAAATTTGTCCTGTACAATAACTTCTCGTTGTACTGTTTTACTTCCGTTTTTAATGCGATACAATACCTGATATGTATTTGGTTCAAACCAATTAACGTTACTAGAGACAATTTCGTACCCTTCCACACCAAGTAATCTCGTGTAATCGGTACCAGCTAACACCACCAAAGGAGCTTGAGTGAAATCATCAGTAGAACTCGAGTATACTGGAGATGAAACCCAACATACCATAACGAATAAACATACTACTATTTTCCAATGCAAACCTTATGCACATCCTCTCTACAACTATATTTGTAGATTTTATGCAAAATTGTTTTTTCGAAAATAAAAAACCACTCAACATGTAATTGAGTGGTTTGATTCAACTTCGCGTTACGAAAGACGTATAACATCTCTCGCGATAACAAGCTCTTCATTTGTAGGTACTAAGAAGACACGTACTTTTGAATCAGGTGTGCTAATTTCTCTTAGTTCGCTACGCACTTTATTTTTTTCAAGGTCGATTTTTACCCCTAAAGCTGAAATGCGTTCACACACTTCTTGTCTTGTTTCATCAGAGTTTTCACCAATACCGGCAGTAAATACAATCGCATCGACACCACCCATATAAATGAAATAACTTCCAATGTAATCAGCCATTTTCTTGTTTTGTAACTCAATCGCCAAAATAGCTCTTTCGTTTCCTTGAAGTTGTGCATCTCTCAAGTCTCTTGCGTCACTTGATAATCCGCTTACCCCTAGATATCCTGACTTCTTATTTAATATTTCAGTAATCTCAGTAAGAGTCTTATTTTCTTTTCTTGCGATAAACTCAATGATTGCTGGGTCAATGCTACCGCTTCTTGTTCCCATAGGGATACCTTCAAGTGGTGTTAATCCCATTGAGGTATCTACACATTTCCCATACTTAACGGCGGCTAAACTTCCACCATTTCCAACATGGACAGTGATTATTTTTAAAGTCTTAACATCTTTTCCCATGAACTCAGCTACTTTTTCAGCAACATATTTATGACTAGTTCCGTGGAATCCATATTTTCTGATTCCATATTTTTCATACCATTCGTATGGTACGGAATACATATAAGCATCTGGAGCCATAGTTTGATGGAATGCTGTATCAAATACTGCAACTTCAGGTACATTTGGTAATGCTTCGATAAACGCTTTGATTCCAATTAAGTTGGCAGGATTATGTAGAGGAGCTAAATCAGAAACCATCTCGATTTGTTTGATTACTTCTTCGTCAATTCGTACGGAATCTTTGAATTTTTCTCCACCATGGACAACGCGATGTCCTACTCCTGCAATCTCATCCAAAGATGCTACAATCTTTTTTTCAATCAAAGCTGCTAAAAGTGCTTGTACTGCTTCTGAATGATTTTTAATTTTTCCTGATTTTTTTTCTTTTTGCCCGTTCAATTTTATCGTAAAAATTGACTCACCTAATCCAATTCTTTCAATAATTCCTTCTACAATTACTTTTTCTTCAGGCATTTCAAGTAATTGAAACTTTAAGGATGAACTCCCCGCATTGATAGCCATAATTTTTTTCATATACATTCCTCCAATATGAATAGTATATCATATTTTGTTTCAAATTGCTAGTATCTACGTGCTAGATTTTGTCGATTCTACTGTGTAAACGTTACAAGCAAAGCACTAATGTAGTGTAACACTTTTGAGAAGGATTCAACATGCTCACTTGATGGTAAATGAATGACTTCACATTGTCGTTTCGCTTTCGTGTTTGTTGGTTTATTCTTTAACAACAACATACTTTTGCTTTTCGATTGATCAACAAACATCGAGTTTGGTAAAACAATCAATGCAAGCATCTCACAATATTCATCCATTAATTGCTTCATCTCTTGACTATGTGGTCTGCTGAAGAAATCATTTGGTATCAAATACAGATGAAATGTTCCTTCGTGACCACTTCCAAGATGCTTTTCAATGGCTAAATATGGAAAGTCACGAACACCTAATTGATATAATTTTGATTGATATTGATTGTTATTATATTCATATGTATCAAAATCAGCAATGATAATATCTGGTGCTAAAAAGGTGTGCTGTAACGCATCTTGAAAAAACAGATCAATTTCATGATATTGCATATCTGCATTTGCTTTTGCAACTTGTATTAAGAGTTCGTTGTGTTCAATACCGGTTAACGTTACCTCTTTAGATTCAATGTGGTTGGCAATCGACAACAATAAATTTCCTGTGCCAACTGCTAAATCAAGAATCGATAATTCATTTTTATTGTTAAATATGCCTTTAATGATAAATGCAAACATTAATGCAATTCCATCAGGAGTCATTACATCAAGCGGGATATTTTTGTGTTTAAGTCCTGAAACAATCAAAAGCTGCATTACAAGACGAATCTCTTCGGAATTGTAATCATACTTTTCAATTTCATCTATTTTTTGTTTGATCTCTAGAGAGTAGTCTACTTGATCTCGATCGATTTGATCTGTTAAGTAATTACACAACTCAATTAGCAAAGTTAAGTATGTTTCTTTTTTGCTCTCATATCTAAATACTAGTATTTCATGCATTAGATCATGAACGTAGTTTATTTTTTTATTATCTATATAAGTCAAGATTTCAACTCCTCTTCTACGTATCTATTGTATCACGATTGCTATCGTTTCCTCAAGCATTTGCATCATAAGAAAACCACAAGAATCTCTTCTTGTGGCATTGTTTAATACAGTACTTTGTTTAAGAAATCAATCGCTCGATTGCTTTTAGGGGAAGTAAAAAATTCCTTTGGTGTTGTATCTTCCACGATTTTTCCACCATCCATAAAAATGATTCGGCTTCCTACTTCTTTCGCAAATCCCATTTCATGTGTGACAACGACCATAGTCATTCCTTCTGTTGCGAGTTCTTTCATGAAATCAAGAACCTCTTTTACCATTTCTGGGTCAAGTGCACTTGTTGGTTCATCAAACAACATCACTTTTGGATTCATAGCAAGTGCTCGAGCAATGGCAACGCGTTGCTTTTGTCCACCTGATAGTTGATTTGGATATGCATCAATTTTATCAAGTAGTCCAATTCGTTTTAGTAATCGTTTTGCATCTTCTTTTGCTTCTTCTTCGGTTTTAAGTTTCAACAACACTGGTGTCAGTGTAATATTCTTTTCAATTGTCAAATGGGGAAAAAGATTAAATTGTTGAAATACCATACCCATTTTTTGTCTAATTTCATTTACGTTTGATTTTGCGTCGACCAAAATATCTTCAAAAAATACATCTCCGCTGGTTTGAATCTCGAGTTGATTCATGCATCGAAGCAATGTGCTCTTCCCACTGCCTGATGGACCAATAATTACTACTTTTTCACCTTTATTAATATGAAGATTTATATCATCGAGTACACGTAATGTACCAAACTCTTTTACTAGATTCTTAACGGTTATCACTTAATCTCAACCTCGCTTCCAGCTTCTTTAGTCCAAATTCGATGAGCAACACAATCAATAGATAAGTGATTGCTAAAACGATATATGGAACAAACGCATCATAAGATGCTGATACAATCATTTGTGTTGCTTTGGTTAAATCGACAACTGTAATAAATCCTGCTACCGAAGTTTCCTTTAATAACATAATAAATTCATTCCCAAGTGTTGGTAAAATATTCTTAACTGCTTGTGGTAAAACAATTTTGCCCATCGTTTGATAATAGGTTAATCCGAGGCTTCTTCCTGCTTCCATTTGTCCTTTGTCAACAGCTAAAATCCCACTTCTCATAATTTCAGAGACATAAGCACCACTGTTGATACCAAAGACAATAACAGCTACCAAAACCGCATTTAATCTTAGACTAGCAAACACAACAAAATAGATGAGCAATAGTTGGACAACTATTGGTGTCCCACGAATGACTGTTGTATATAAGTGGGCAAGTTTTTCAAAAAATACGCCTACTTTTGTCTTTTTAGGAATGATTTTTGTCACTGCAACAATTGTTCCAATGACAATACCAAGTAACAATGCCCCAACAGCGATAATGATGGTGGTTTTTAGTCCATCCAAGAAATATAAGTAGCGATTATTATCCAAAAAAGCTCTTGTTATTTTATCAATGATACTGCTAAGAAACATCTAGTTCGTTGGTCCTGTTCCAAAGAATTGTAATGTAATGGCATCAAAGCGACCATCAGATTTCATTTCTGAAAGAACACTATTGATGAATGCAACTAGATCATCAGAGTTTTTTGGAATCGCAATCGCATATTCTTCTACGGTTAATGGAACTCCAACTATTTTAATCGCTGTTCCAGTGTTATTTTGGACAAAAGCTCGAGCAGGCATTTCATCAATGATTACTGCATCGATTTGTCCATTTTTTAACGCTTCTGTTGCTAAAATTCCAGATGTATAGGTTAATAGTGTTGCATTTGCAATTCCATCAAATCCCCATCCTTCATCGCCAGCAACAAAAAATTGTCCAACTGTTCCTACTTGTACTCCGATACGTTTTCCTTCAAGACTTGAAGTTAACGTTTCAATCGTAGTCCCTGTAATGGTTGTATTGTCGTTTTTCACAATTACAACTTGAGATGCATCAAAATAACTATCTGAAAAACTAACACTTGCCAATCTTTCTTCTGAGATAGTTAATCCGGCAATCGCAATGTCTGCTGCACCAGATTGAACCGATGCAATAACGGAATCAAAATCCATGTTTTTGATTTCAAGTGTAACGCCTAATGCTTCCGCGATGGCTTTTGCTAACTCAATATCAAAGCCAACGATTTGTGTTCCTTCTAAATATTCAAATGGTGGGAATTCAGCGTTTGTCGCAACGACAAGTTTTCCTCTTGCTTGAATTTCCTCCACAGTAACTCCTTTTGATGCACACCCTGTGACACCAAAAGCAAAAACCAATAAAACAATGAGTGATAATAATTTTTTCATAATCTAATTCCTTTCTAAAAATTATTACGAAGCACAAAATTGTTGGGTTTTGCATTTGTCTAGTACGTAGTTTTAGCCTGCTATAAAAAAGCAAAAAACAACAGCCTAAGCCATTGTCAAAAATTATAGCGCGCTCACAAACATACTCTAGGCATGGGCTTTTTCCGTTTGATCTTGTGTGGTAGTTAATCTATCATTAACTTAGGGTCATTATATAGAATTATAAAGTAAAATGCAAGAAAAATATGAATTAAATTTCATCTTTTCTTGCATTGTGCTTATAATTTAGTGCTTGCAGCTGATTTTCCTGCCAACATACCTGATGACCAAGCCCACTGAAGATTAAATCCTCCAGTTTCTCCGTCAACATTTAATAGTTCTCCGGCAACATATAGTCCTCTTACTAATTTTGACTCTAGTGTATGAGAATCAAACTCATCATTTTGAATTCCGCCTGAACAAACCTGTGCATCATCAAATTGATAAAAATCGACAAAATGGAAGTTATAGTGCTTAATTAAGTTGGCTAACTTCGTTAACTCTGATTTGGTAATTGATTCGGTTTTGTCTGAAAAACGGATAATTCCTAAACGTTTTAACATGTCTTTTCCAAGATTTTGATGAAACATTCCCAAATAGAAATCTCCAATTGCTTTATCTTTTATCGACTCTTTTCGTTCATTTAACATTTGATTTACATCAGCCAATGAAACGGTTGGCATTAAGTCAATCTCAATTTGATACATTTCATTCAAACCTAGTACTTTTCTTCTAGCAATAATGACAGACATTTGCATGACAACAATTCCTGAAATTCCAGTATCTCTTAGTTGAATTTCGCCATCCTCAGTGCCAATAATCATATTACCGGTTCTTAGCGTGACATTTCCTTTTACACGTATTCCACCTAGTTGTTTGGTATCTTCTTTGACTTTTAATCCGACCAAAGATGGATAGATTGGTGTAACATGATGGCCCAGTGATTGTAACAACTGATAACCGCTGCCGTTAGATCCTAAATTCGGATACGCTTTTCCTCCAGCACATATAATAACTAAGTCACATAATAATCGTTTATCTTCAAGTACAATCTCAAAAGTTGATTCTTGTTTTAATATGGATGTAACATTTGATTCTAAATATAATATGATTCCTAATCGTTGCAACTCATTCACTAAAACATCATGAATTGCACTAGCTTGATCCGAAAATGGATACATTCTTCCTTCTGCATCATTTTTAGGAAACACTCCTAGCTTATTAAAGAAATGAATGGTATCAAACAATGACACTTGGCGAAACACTTCTTCTACAAATGTAGGGTCATTATAATAATGAGGTGACGTTTTGATATTACTAAAATTTCCCTTCCCGTTACCGGTTGCTAATAGTTTTTTACCGAGTTGCTTCATTCGGTCTATGATGATTACCTCAGCATTTGGATTGGTTTCTTTTGCTTTAATCGCAGCAACCATACCACTTGCACCACCACCTATGACAACAATTTTCCTAGAATCTTTCATGTTTCATCACATCCAATTTCAAATTTATAATATAGGAATAAAATTTGTATTTTCTACGCTTTTCATATATAATATAGATAACGTATTGAGGTATCTATTATGAAAAAATTAGCGATAAAAATGATTCGGTTTTATCAAAAAACGAAATCACCACATGCAAGTGGTAGTTGTCGGTTTATCCCAAGCTGTTCCAATTATGCAATTGATGCTTATACGAAACATAATTTTTTTTATGCGAGTCTACTAACTTTTTGGAGAATTTTACGGTGCAATCCTCTATCTAAAAGACGCTATGACCCTGTCCCACTCACTCGAAAAGAAAAACGCGACCTTCATAAGCATACACATAACGAAGAACAAACCAATTGAGTTTGTTCTTTTTATTTAAATGATATTCGATATGTTTTTGGTTTTGATTTAAACCAAGTTGATTTGTTTGTTTTTTTATTATATGGGCTATTGCTATCGTACAGTTTCATATGTTCAGTGTTATTGATGTGAGCTACTACTCGTGATTTTTTGTTGTCAATGTCATATTCATCAATGGTGCAACCAAAGTGAACTAGTGATACAATCAATTGAAGCATATCGTTATATAGTTTATTAGATCCCAACATTCTATAATTTGATGATGCGTTCCAATCATCTGTTTTTCTTACTCGTTTGTAATAATACGTATACTTGATTGGTAACTCATCAATGGATACTACAGCTTTATCGAGACCAAAATCAATGGTTAACTTTTCAATCAACCCAACTTTGATTACAATATTTGAACTTTCCTGTTGAAATGTGATATTGTTTATGGGAATCTCTGCTTCAAGTGGAACTAAGAAATTGCGTTTGAATTCTTTTGTTTTGAATTCAATCTTTATGACATCAAAGAATTGAGTTCGTTTCACTCGATTCTTCTTTCGAACAATCCTTATGCGATATTGATTTATTAGGTATAGAAGGATTGGAACGCTCATTGTTATCATTACATAACTAAAGAAAAAGTCTTTTCGTTCTAACGAGGTGGAAAGAAATATGATTTCAAATACAATAATGGACACCATGATCCATACAACTGAAACGAGTCCCGTCTTATCAAACCATTGCTTGAAAGACTTTTTATCCATGCGAATCACCTCCTTATTGTTTTTATTATATCATAGTTTGTAGCTTCCATAAAGTCAAAGATAAAAAGAAGCATCACTTGCTTCTTTTTACACTTATATTTTGAATGATATTTGCTTGCCATGTATTTTTAAAATACGCAGTCAAACTAATCAAAATACGGAAAATTGGTTCGAGTTGTAAGATTAAGAATAGTGTTGCAATGTTTGTAATTCCAAAATAATTGTATGAAATATAAGCCATTGGTAAACCAACAATCCACATTACACCAGCATCAATGAACATTACAAACTTTGATTTACCACCTGCTCTAAATATTGAAAATAATATCACAACAAATATACGTAAAGCAATTCTTAGACCGAACACGTACATAACGCTAATAGCATTTTGTATTACAACAGGATTTGAATTTTGGAAAATGGAAACGAGTGGTCGTGCTAACACCGCATTTAGTCCACCGAGCGCTAAAGCTACAATAATACCTAAACTTAAGAAGTTATCTCCATATTCTTTTGCCTTTGCGTAGTTCGATCTTCCAAGTTCTTGTCCAATCATCGCAGAAGTCGCGGTTGAAAGTCCCATTCCAACAACAAACATAATCGATACAACCGTTTCAGCAATCCGATACCCTTCATAAGCATCGGTTCCTAAACGATTAAAAATGACAACATAAAGTGCAGTTCCAATACTAAAAAGTGTTTCATTTAACATAAATGGAATGGTTCGACGGATAATTGGCATACTAAAACTACGATGTAACCCCTCAAAGAAATGGTGTACTTTTGGAGCGATAATTTGTTTTGTGATGTTTGCATATATGATATGGAAAACAAATCCAATTGTCGTAGAAATTACAGTTGCAATTGCAGCCCCTCTAATTCCTAATTCTGGAAATATCCAAATACCAAAAATTAGAAAATAGTTTAAAGTAACATTTGTTACCATCGCAATGATACTTACCATCAAAGGTACTTTTGTTTTTTGTATGTTACGATATGCAACAGCAAACGAAAACGATAGCATATTTGGTATATAACTTAACGCAGCTATTTTCAAATAGCTATTTGCTATTTGTATAGCTTCTTGATCTTGACTAAATATCCTTAGAATTGCCTCGCCATGAAAAACACCAAGATAAGTAAAAATCGAAGCGATACCAAAACACATCATCAACATCAAAGAGAATGAACGTTTGATATTATCTTCTTCCACTTTCCCCATAAATTGAGCAATGTATAATCCAACCCCAACATTAATACCGAAAATAATCGTACCAGCAACCATACTGATTTGGCTTGCTAATCCAACCCCAGCTACTCCTCGTGAAATAGACCCAACCATAACGGTATCTACAATGCCAAATGTTGTTAACAATAGTTGTTGAATAATAATTGGAAAACCAATCGATAAAGCTTTTGTAATGAATGCTCTATCTTTTAATGCACGTAAAATCATGGTAATATCTCCTCACAAAACAACCCTATTTTATCATATTTTATATGTTAGTCAATGTATTTCAAATTCGATTTTTACTGCCTATTTATGAAAACACGAGAGAACGATGTTCTCTCATGTTTATGTTAGTTTGTTCTTATTAGATCTTTACTTTGGATATAATGACACTAAAAATCTTAGATAAAATATATAGAATTGAAAGTTCTTCTTTTGACCATGTGTGCTCATCATCTAAAGCAAATCCGACATATCCTATCTTCTTTCCTGCAGTTACAATCAGTGATTCTACCATACTTTCAATTTTGTAATAACCAAAAGACTTTGATAGTTTTTCATCTAAATCTTTACGATATGCACTCGAAAAACCATATTCATCGAACCGTTGTCCAAAGTCATTGAAATACTCATATAAGTTTTCTGTAATGTTCATTGGTTTGAACTTTTCTCCAGAGGTCCACTCCATTTGTTTTCTCGTTTCGTAGCCAAGGTTTTCAAAAACATAGATGCGTGATACGTCTAAATAGGATCCTGTCATCTCCAAAATTTCCTCTAAAGATTCATATAAATCGCTACTTGAAGAAATGATTTCAAACAAATCAAAGATAAACTTGGAGTTTGTTTCATTAAAAAATGTTCCAATGATGGATTTTGAATCTAGTTGATTTAATCCTGGTAGGAGTTCTGGATCTTTCTTGCTAAATGTTTGTAACAATGTGCTTGCAGGAACTGGCTTTCCAAAGAAGTATCCTTGAATGTTATAACAACGATAGGAACTGATAATCGATAACTGAACATCGGTTTCTACCCCTTCAGCCACAACTTCCATGTTTAATTCTTTCGCAAGGTTGATGATATTCTTTAACATGATCTTACTATGATAATCGTGTTCTGCTGCTGTTATGAAGGAACGATCAATTTTGAGCGTATCAAATCGCAACTTTGTCAGATAACTTAATGTTGAATACCCCGTTCCAAAATCATCTAAGGCGAACGTAATTCCATATTGTCTTAGCTCTTCCATTGTTTGGGCAACAATGTCAAATGAGCTAATCAAAATCGATTCTGTTATCTCGATTTGAATAAAACTTCCTGGAATGTCGTATTTTTCTAGAATTTGTTTAAACTTTTGAATGAAGTTCTTTTGAACCAATTGTTTTGTTGAAACATTGACATTAATGCATTCAAAGTCAGTATTCATCATGCGAAGAGTCATTAATTTTTTGCATACGTCTTCTAACACATAAAATCCTAAGGTGCTGATCATACCAATTTCTTCTGCGATTGGAATAAAATCAGTTGGTGAAATAAAACCATAATCTTTGTGATAAAGTCTTATCAATGCTTCTGCTTTGACATATTTTTGTTTGGTTATGTTGTAAATTGGTTGATAGTAGACTGCGAAATTATTTTTTTCAATCCCTTTGCGGATGATATCGATTAATTTATTCTTCTTAGAAATCGTATCACCCAGTGCTTTTTCAAAAATAACAATCTGATTTTTTCCTTTTTCTTTGGCATCACTTAAGCAAAACTCAATTTTACTTAATAAATCATCAGTAGTGTTTCCTGCTTTTGGATAAGAGACAATACCAATACTTACGGTTCCTCGATATTCAATATCATTAACAACCCATTCACTATTGAATCGTTTTTGAATTCGATTTGCTACTCGTTTCCCCTCTTCTATGCCTGCATTGTTTAATAGTAATGTGATTTCATCTCCACCACTTCGATAAATCGTGTATGTTTTGTCGATGTTTTGCATAAATATTGATATCTCTTTTAGAAAAAGATCCCCATATTCATAGCCAAAAGTATTGTTGAAGACTTTAAAATTGTCTAGGTCAATCGTGATGATGACTCCTTTGCTTGATTTGAGCGTCAATATATTGGTTAAATCTCGTACAAGAGCTTTTCGATTCAGGATCTCAAGAGCACTGTCGTAAAACTCAATTGTTCCTCCTTGATCAAGGTACATCTTCGATTTTGTTGTATCGGAAAAAACAACTAGCATTTCATTCTTGTGAGCATCACTTTTTATCTTCGAAAACGAATAATTCATCCATGTTTTTGTTGCTGCGTGATAGATTTCCGTTTTATAACTATCATAATTGTTTTTTACACGATTGCATCCTAAAAACAAACAAGGAATATCCTTCTTTTCCTCTTTGTATAATTCTGGGTAACTAACACCAACTTCGATTTGAGGGAATGCTTCTAATGCATTTTTATTCGCATACGTAATTTGTTTTGTGTCGCAATCAAACGTATAAACCATCACATTAGAGACATCATACAGTCTACTAATCATCTCTTTTGTCATAACTAGTTCTTGGGATAACGATACCACATCGATTAATTTAGCACACTTGCGATAATACCCTATCTTATCAGCTGTTATTTGATCTAGGTCAAACTCAACATTTCTTGATTGAAGTACCATAAATCCACTTAACTCATCTTCGTTTCTTAGGGCAATAAGCATAAACGATTGGATGTTGTGTTTTTGTAACAGTTTAACAAGTGCTGGGTTTTCTTGCGTAACTTTATCAACGATTAAGTAATCTTCATCTTTTAGTTGATTGTTTATAACAAGTAATTCTTGTTGACTAAACTCATTCACAACCGAATCTTTTTCAATCGAATTTGTCGCATACCAAGAATAAATGTTTTTATAATACTCGGTATCAATCTTACTATATACCCATAAAATGTCGTATCCGCCATCTTCTGCCATAAAATCTAATACTTTACTGATTTTTGTCAAGCCAGATTCATTCGAAGTCAATGTTTTTTCAATGTTTTGTACCATTTCTTTTTTACCATCTTTATCCATAATCACACTAAGCAATCTGCTTTACTCCTTTACAATCTGCTATTACTATTCTATATTATAACATATTTTCACCCGATGAAAAGACTATATAAAGAAAACCTTGTCAAAGTGACAAGGTTTTGGATTTTTATGAAGTTGCTTTTACAAGTGTTTGATAGTCGTATGCATAAATGGTTCCATTTATATCGACTTCTAGCGTTAAATTGAGTAATGTATCTACACTTCTTGGTACAATTTCGTAAATATCACCATTCAACTGACGAAGCATCTGTGGTTGGTCTACGGTCCATGTGAATGTAGCATCCTTTAAGTATTTTTGTATAATGTATTCTTTTTGAACGAAATCAAGGAAGTCAAACCATCTATTGTCGTTTCTTAAATATGCAGGGCAATTCTTTTGAGCAAAATCATAATGTTGTTTAATGTTAGCAAGTGACAAATTATATTGAATTAGAAGGTGTGCAACTAGTTTTGCATAGTTTCGTAACGCCCCTTCGTAATTTCCATCGGCATTGATAGTCATTTCAATCCCAATCCCATTGGAATTTCCATAGGTATATTGTCCACTTCCCCCACCAGCATGCCACGCAATTTCATTATCTGGAATGTGATGAAATATTTTGTACGCATCAACGGTATAATGCCATGAAGACTGTGCACTGTTATCAAGTTGTTTGCGTAACATAATTTCATTTAGTTTATCTGCGTCATTTCCTGCCTCTGGCATACCAGATTCGTGAATAACAATCCATAAAACATTGTCTTCATTGGGAATCGTATACCCTGGATACATATTTGCATCGAGTGCTGCTTGTGACATTGGTTTCTTTACACCTGAAGTCATTCTTGAGCGATCTGGAACAATGCTTGAAATGATGCTTGGTCCTGTTGGTTGGTAAAGTGTTAATACTCCCCAAGACTCCGCTAATATTAAGTTTTCAAGGTAGGTAGTGGAAAATTCTAATTGATTTTCCGTGCCATACCCAGGCAACTCACTCGATATGCTTCTCATACGAACAGTGTCTCCTACATGAATCAATGCATAAAATATGATATCGCTTGGATAAATTGGTTTGACCATGAATCCATCAATCGTTACAACACCAGCAACACTACTTGACCATTTAATGTTGCCACCAAATTCAGGATGCGTATTCGGTAAGTTTTTAACAGTACCATCAAATAGCTGAACGAGTTGCCCCTCTAACCAATCATAAATCAAATCTCTTTTTTCTCCATCGGTATAATCTCCAACAACAACGTTGTAACGATAGTATCTTGTTAACTGATTGATTGTAATTTTAATGGTTAACTCAACTGATTGATTGTAGAGCTTACGGAAAATAACCCCCTCATTGTTCATGATAGCTTCATCGGATGAGAAGTATTCAATCACAGCACCTGTGGATGTGTGGGCAGTTCTAAAATTTAAATTTCTTCTTGTTGTTGTGCTTAATCTTGGTGAAATAAAGTCCCATACTGTATCAAACTGATCACCAACACTCTTACCAATGGTTCGTTCAAAGGTATAAACTTTCGTTTCTTCACCAATGGAAGTGGTCGCTATTAAACTGATTGGTTGAACCGTACTGGTAGAAAAATATTTACCATCCGCTTCTAAAATGTCCAACTTGGAGGTTGTCCATTCAATACTTGCATTGGTTGCCTCAACCACAGTGGGTAATTCTAGACTATGTTGTATGGAATTTGGTAGTTTGAGATTTAATGTTTGAAATGTGATTTCCCATGGATCCTCTTGATCAACTGGTTCAGGATCTTCATCATTTGGTAATTCATCATCATTTGGTAATTCGTCGTCAATTGGTAACTCATCAATTGGCGGATTGTCTACACCGCATCCATAAATGGTGAATGACATTAACATGATTAACATGGCTAGTAATACTTTTTTCATTATGCACCCTTAATTTTTATTGATTAATTTTTTATATTGCCAGTTTGAGTAGTTGAATGTTTCAAAGAAACGTTCTCTTGGCTCATGTTGTTCAAATATCAAGGCATCTTCAATGACATAGAACTTTAAATTGTAATAAAACTGTTCTGACCGAATACCTGTTAGATATTTGTCTTTTTTAAGCATTTTTTCCAACAAATCTGTTTTTGTTTTTGATATGATAAACATCATAAAATTCACATCACAACTAGATGCTAATTTGTTGTGTTGTTCAATAAATGTATGGTTGACATGATCCATGAGTTGTGCCATAGCAGCTTTGTTAAACTCTTGAAATCTCGCACTCATAAAAATGTTTACTTTGTCATTGTCTAGTTTAAGCAATGCTTTCGTTGAAAAATTCCCATCATCTTCTACATAAAACTCTTTGTACTGACCTACTTGAAGATTCGCATCGATGTCTTTCACCAAATCATTAAAATCGGTTAAATTGAGTTGTCTTTTTTTAAATTGAACAAATTTTTTAAAAAACATAGGACTCCCCCCTAAATAAATGTTATTTATATTTTATCGACATGACATATTCATAACCGGTTTTTTTAGCTACACTTAATTTTTTATAGTGCTCGAATTTTATATTTTGATTGCTTAATGATAAATCCAAATGTAGTATTGCAATCCCAATATCGATTTGATTCCAAGTATTAAGTGCTAATGCATGAAACCCTTTTTTATTGCGATATACATCAATGCTATCTTCGCTCTTTTTAAAATACCATGGTTGAGAGTTTACTGCACTTGGTGCTAGTCGAACAGCTTCCATAAGTTCAACTTGATCAACATCCGTAATTTCATTCATACTCTTTCGTTTAAAGTCCGATGGATTGCGTACAATATCAACTTCAGGATATCCAACCGAAATCATAATGATGTACCCAAAACGCTTTGTTTTGCTTTCTTGTGGTCTTGCTAATCCAATCCAGCAGCTTCCCAATCCTAAACTTTGTACATATAAATCCACTTGTTGAAGCAAATAACCAGCATTTAATAAATGTCCTGGCTTTTTCTCTGAATAAATGGCAACATACCTTGGTGCCCAGTTATTGGAAACCTCCCCCTTATTTAGCATTTTAATCTCATATTTGATATCAGTAAATAGTGGTTTTGTGGAAGCAATAAATGTTTTTATTTGTTCTAATGTCGATTCTTTAATATCATCTTTTTTATACTTTCTCACAGACTTTCTGTGAAAAATGGCATTGTAAAGCATAAATTCACCTCTTAACATATGTTTTCCTTTTTTATAATTATACCACAAAATTCAATTTTTGATAAGAGATAACATAAATTTAATCGGTTTGTATTTCAATAAAAACCTCATCTTACTTGAAAGATGAGGTTTTTTGAGTTATATTTTTAAATCCTTGTTGTTGTATAGCAAATATCCAAACGAATAAAAGATTCCAATCAAACTAGATGCAATAAATAGATACAAGAAATCAACTCTTCCGCCATTCATCATATCGCGTGGTCTTAAATATTCCAGTGGTGCTACATATCGTAAAAACGACAATTCCTCAAACATATTCGATAATATTCCTAACATGTATAAGAAAAAGAAAATCCCTAGAGCAACCGACGTTGCGATTGATGCAGATTTCATCATAGAACTAATAAACATACCTAAACCTAAAAACAATAACCCAATCAAAGCATAGGATATGTAAATTCGTAAGACATCAGAAATCATTGCGCTTGTAGTTATGCTAGCATCTTTATATAACACACAGAAAAATCCAGTAACTATCGCTTGAATAATGCTGAAAACTAGAAAAATAACAACTGATGAAACCATCTTTTCTGTGTAAATTCGACTTCTACTAACTGGCTTTGCGTATAGAAACTCGATTGTTTTTTCACTTTCCTCGATAACTAGTGATTTGGTTCCTAAGATAAATGCATATATCATACCTGCAAGCAAAATGTACTGATGGGTATAGGCATAATATTCCAATACTTTTGTAAAATTAAATCCACCTAAGCCCAGGGCATTCACAACCGTTGCTGGCATCGTTTGGATGAGTTCTTCGAATCCATCAAACAGTGCTGCATACGTTGGGAACAATCCTAGAAACAATGCGATTGTGGCGCATAATACAATGGTCCAAATAAAGAAACCATTTCGTTTTAACCTTAACTCCATTTTAAATATATTCATTGCTTTATCTCCTTACTTATAATAATCGATAAAAGCATCTGCTAACTTTTTATTCTCAATGTAAATATCTTCAATTTGATACATATAAAGAGAACGAAGCAACTTGTTAAAGTCACCGTGATATTCAAATACAATTAAGTTTCGATCCATTTCTACAAAAATACCACCAATGCTTTGGATAACAGGAATGGTTATATCTTTTCCCCTGATTCGAATCAATTTGGATTTGTTCAGTGTCATTTGATCAATTTTTTTAACATCGATGATTCGACCTTCCTTGATAATAGCAACTCTACTGCAATAACGTTGCACATCTTCTAGATTATGGCTTGATAAGAAAATCGTAACACCTTTTTTATTGATTGCTTCTAAATGATTAAACAAGACTTTTTGCATCAGCGGATCTAACCCGTTTGTCGGTTCATCAAGCAGCAATAATCTTGGTTTATGTACAAGTGCTTGTACAACAGCAACCTTCTTTTTGTTTCCTAATGACAATTCTTCTACTTTTTTGTCCATATCAAGTTCGAATTTTTCACACATATCATAGACATAACTATAATCAATGTTGCGATAAAACTTGCATGCATAAAGAATTACTTGTTTTACGGTTAATCCTCGGTAAAAGTTAACCTCACTTGGAACATATCCAATCATTGATTTGATTTCTTTGCTTTTATAATTCGTTGATAAATCAAAAATTGTAGCACTTCCACTTGTAGGATAGATGAAATTTAATAATAGCTTGATGGTTGTTGATTTACCGGCACCATTTGGTCCAATAAAACCAAAAATTTCTCCTTCTTTGACATCAAGATTGACATGTAGAATTCCTCTACTTTTTCCATACATCTTGGTCAAATTACGGATTTCAATCACATTGCTCATTTCATCACTTCCTTCCTACTATTATTATACATACTTTTATATTAAAATTAAATATCTTTTTTCGCTATGGCTAAAAAAGATAACGGTAAGCCTTCGCTTGATAGATTTGGAAACAAACTAGAGATGTCAAAATCAGATTCTTCAAGGCGCTCAATGTGCAATCCGCTTTGGACCATACCATTAATAATGTTAGAAAATGAATGGGTAAAACTAATGAATTCTTTGGATTCATAGCTTCCAGCCATATAGCCCATACCATCGTTTTCAACTGAAGGTTCTTTATTAAAATAAGAATGAACCAATAATTTAGGATATTCTGGAACATAACCTTCCTCTGATGAGGTTGCTATCATATTTGATAATGGGTGAGACTCATTTAAAATCAATTTACCACCCGGTTTTAACACACGACTAGCGACGGAAAAGAATGCTTTTAAGTCGTCAAACCAGCATAATGCTCCTATCGTTATAATCAAATAATCAAATTCTTCGTCAAACTCATGTGATAATTCTAGCACATCTGTCTCATAAAAGGTTGCTGAAACGTTAAGTTTTTTTGCTTGTGTGTTAGCATATTCTACCATATTACTTGCGATATCAAATCCGATGGCATTCGCGCCAAAATAATGTGCGATTGATAATAGTTCTCTTCCGTTATTACAACAAAACTATCCAATCGTTTTTCCTCTTAAGTCATGTTTTACAATCTCTTGCTTTAAGGGTAAATCTAAAAACGCCAATGGTTCTTGTTTAATTTTGATTGATATTTCTTCTGCATATGAACCAGTTCGTTTATCATAGGCTTCCTCCCATGCTGCTTTGTTTGTTTGTCTATACGTTGTCTTCATAATTATTCCTCATTCTTTAAATATCGGTTGATGATAACAGTAAACTGTTCATTCAAATATGGAACATATACTGAATCTTTAAATTGATGGTTTGGTGGAAAATCTGTGGTCAGTAGTTGTGCTCCACTAGCGACTGCGTTTTCATATTGAGTTTCAGAATAGGATAGCCTACTATCAATTCCTGTTCGAACAATAAAATTTTGGTCAACAAGTGATTGAATCACTTCTACATTTGGGTCATTATGCACAATAAAGGATGCATAGGTATTGTCAATTTCCGTGTTGCTTGCAGCAGGAAACATAATCATGGATGTAAACTCAGGATTCATCTCAACATACATATCCGTAAACTCACCAGGATGTAAAACAATTACAACTTTACCTAGCATATTTTTTAATAATGGCCAACCTTGATTAACAACTGCATCTTTTAACGTATCATAGGTTCCGATTAAATGTTTGGGTGAATATAGTTTTGAACCAAAGGAAGAGGATAGTAATGAGTCTAAATCAGCCAAGTTAGATGGATTAAACACGGTCAGTTCAGGATCTAGAATCAACCAATCATTCTTTAATTCAAATAGAAGAATAATCGGAACATGGTTTGGATGGTTTCTTGACCATAAATCAATCTCTTCAAGGGCTAAAGCAAGGTTGGTTGCGGTACTACGGTTATCAACGAGTGGCACATGGACTACTTCAAACTGATTATCTCGATAGCGAATATCTAGTTCAAAGCTGCGAATCCCCACATTTAGTTGACTGGTTAAGGTATCATAGGAGTATCTTAATGCATTTGCTTCTTCAAAACTATCTCCTAATCCAATAAAAAATTTACCTAATCCAGATCCCATTTTTTTATAACTATTGTGTGTTGCGAGCATTTGAATTTCATTAAACCGTATCGTTGAATCATTTCGGTCAAAGGAAACAAAGGATGTTTCATCTACAGCTACAAACTCTTCGCTTTGATAAAACTCTCGCAGATGAATTAAATGTTTTCGTTGTAAGGCTAAGTCGTGGACACGTCCTAACATGAAAAAGGTAATAGAGCCCATCATAAATAGTAGAAAGCTTCCTAGTATTAGTCCTAATATTATAACTATCTTACGTATCCGTTGTAACATATTTGTTCACCTACTTTGTTTTTTCCATTTCTATTCTTATCTTATTATATTCTAAAGGTATTTTGAAGAAATTGCAATAATTAGTTGTTTTTATCAAAAAGTCACGATTGCTCGTGACTTTTTGGTTCAATCGTTATCTTACATTTTGGGTGATTGAGTTCATGTCTTAGCCAAGCAAATCCAATGAGTAATAACACAAGTGATATGAACTTATATGGAAGTCCGGCTAGAGGTAAAACCGCTACACTAAATGTAATACCTATAATGCTCAACCCAGCAACCACGCATGGAGTACAACCATAAGTGAATATTCCAAAAATAATGCTGAAGAAACTAACATATGCCCCTTTTGCTTCTTTTTTGGTTTGACTCATATGATATGTACTAAGAATCATCATAAATGCACTCGTTGTTGCCATTATAATGTTTAGTCCAATATTCATGATGACCAAATACCAACCATAATCCTCAACCAAAATTTGATATCCACCTGATAATTGATCGATAACAAAATAGATTAGTAAGAACAAGGCAAGCATAATCGAAAATTCAAGAACATATTTCTTTTCTTTTAGTTTCATTTTAATAATCTGTATCATAACTTAAGCGTCCTTCTTAGCATCAAATAAATATAAGTATTCTGCGTAGCCTCTTTCTTTCATGTTCTTTTTTGGTATAAATTCAAGTGAAGCAGAATTTATACAAAACCTTAGTCCTGTTTCTTCTGGCCCGTCATCAAATACATGACCTAAATGAGAATCTGCAAGGCTGCTTCGGACTTCGGTTCGAATCATCCCGTGGCTTTTATCGGTTATTCCATAAACAGAACTATTGTGAACTGGCTTGGTAAAACTTGGCCAACCACATCCAGCATCGTACTTATCTGTGGATGAAAACAAAACTTCTTTCGATACCACATCGACATAGATTCCTTCCTCTTCTAACTGATAGTACGGGTTTTGAAATGGTGGTTCCGTTGCATTTTTTTGTGTTACTTGAAACTGAATAGGTGATAACTTTTTAATGGCTTCTTCTTTGTTAAATTTCTTACCCCAAACCTTTTTCAAAAAATCCTCTCTTCCAGAACCTTTTTTATATAATTTGTAATGGAACGAGTTTTTCTTATAATACTGTTGGTGTTTTTCTTCTGCTTTATAAAATGGCATTGCTTCTTGAATTTTTGTCACAATCGGAGACTGAAACATCCCGCTTTTTTCTAACTCGATTTTCGAAGTTATTGCTTGTTCTCGTTGTTCTTCTGTGTGATAAATGATAATCGTTTGGTAACTAGACCCTCGATCATGAAACTGACCGCCCACATCAGTTGGGTCAATTTGACGCCAAAACATTTGTAATAGAGTTTCATATGAGATTCGGTCAGCATCGTATGTAATCATAACTGCTTCGGTGTGCCCTGTTTGATTGGAACAAACTTGTTCATATGTTGGGTTTGGCAGAAATCCACCAGTATACCCCGATACAACTTCTAAGATTCCGGGTAATGTGTCAAATGGTTCGACCATACACCAAAAGCATCCGCCAGCAAATGTCGCTACTTCTTTCTTCATATTAAACTCACCTCTTTCTATATTTACTGTTCATATTATATCAAAAAGGCGATAAGAAATGTTTTAATATACACCTATAAAAAAGATGCACTCGCATGCATCTTTGAATACTTATTATTTTCTTTTTAATTTTAAACCTGATGTTATGACTTCAATCGCGAACACGACAACAATGATGTAAAGTAAGATTGTTTTCCCGCGGTTTAAAAAAGCATATAAATCAAAATCCATTTCAAATCCTACTGCCGCTAAATCAGATGTGAGTGTTGGATGAATCAAGTTTGGCATTGTTAATAGGAATATTGCAACAACAACACTTAACATCCCTAGTATGGTTTGGACAACAAATTGCAACCTATTATAGTTACGAATGATTATTTTGGTAAGTTCTTTCACCATAGATATTAGGAATCCAAGATTTATCCATAATAAGATTGTTGGATAGATTGCTTCATTTAGAAGTGGAACACTTTGAATGTTTCCTTCAACCATATGAATCGCGATAAGATTAGGTGTTACGTTGAAAATAATAAATCCAATCACTAAAAATACGATAGCAACAATCGAATCCCCAATTTTTACTTTTGCGGGTTCGACTTCTACTCTTTCAAGCAAACTTGGTGTCCAGGTTTCCGCTTCAGCTTTTCCACCCTTAACATACTCAACAATAACAAATCCAATCGTGAGAAAGGCAAAGACTTGAAGTGAAGCTGACCACCAAGAGCTAATTAGGTTTAATATGAACTGGATTCCTGTTTGATCCGTACTCATAACAAACGATACAGTTAGTGCGATTGTTAAGGCTAGTATCACAGAAGGAATCACAATCTTTAACAATGTAATGTAAAAATCAAAATAGGCTGGACCAATTAAATATCGTTTGTGTTCTAAGTAGTTTTCTGCCATTGCTTTTGGACTTCCAAGTTGTAACAGAATCGTTTCTACTGTTTGTTCCTTGTTACTTTCAATTTGGTCTTCAATTAGACTTCTTAATTCTAACTCAATATCAGTTTTTTGCTTTTGTGGAACTCGCTTTGTTACTTCGCGAACATACGATGTAATCATTTCTTCATTGCTTAATCTTTTTTCTTTCATCATTTTCACTCCTTATTTTAAAATTTCATTCATTTGAGTAGATAACGTTGTCCACTCTGCTTTTAATTGTTTCAATACTTCTTGTCCTGTTTCACTAATGATATAATACTTTCTTGGTTTTGAGCCTGATGTTTCCCATTCACTTTTAAGGAGTTGTTGGCTTTCTAGTCGTCTTAATAATGGATATAGCGTTCCCGCTTCAATTGGAATGTTTCGTTCTTCTAGTACTTGAACAAGCGAATATCCATATTGTGGTTCATGTAGCGATGCCAATACACTCAAAACAAGTGTCCCTCGTTTTAATTCTAGAATAAGGTTATCCATAATTTCTCTTGGTTTCTCCACTTTCATCACCTCTGTCTATATTATACTGTATGTCGTACACTATTGTCAATAATTTATTATATTTATTTTTATATTATTTTCGTTGATCAAAAAAGAGTTAAGAATTCGTTTCAATTCCTAACTCTTTGATATACTTTTTATTTACTTAGAATAATGGAAGCATAGCGACTAAAATTGATATTTGTTTGATATATTGTTAAATACTCTGCGGGAACATAAATTTTAATTCGTGCTTCATCTGCGGGTAAAAAGATTGATTGTATCACTGGTGGTTGTTCCGTTGAAAATGATATCGATTTTAAATTAATGCAGTTGTTAAACGCTCCATCAGCAATCAACTCAACACTAGAAGGTATTGCAATGTCACCTTTCACATAATTGTTAAGAAAGGCCTCCTCACCTATGTATTTTAACTTACTATTTGCTTCAAACGTAACCGAATCAAGATGCGTTCCAACAAAAGCTTGTTTTTCAATGGATTCTACACTATTTGAAATAATCACATGTTTTACAAAGTTAAACGCCATCGCTTTTGGTCCAATGACACGAATCGTATTGGGAATTGTGACTGTAGTAATGTGACCCTTAAATCGAACTAGAATATCACCAATCACAACAAAATCACTTTCAAATTCTCCTAGCCAAGGTGTTTGAGCAAATGCATCAATTCCAACGGATGTGACTGTACTTGGGAAAAGCGCCGTTGTTAAACCACTTTTTTCAAACGCATGTTCACCAATTGATAATAAATTGCTTCCACTACCAAAGTGTAGGTTTCTGATATATAAATGATTCTCAAATGCACGATTCTCTATAGTTGTTATGCTATTTGGAACGTGAATCGTTTCCACACGGCTTCCATAAAAGGCAAATTCGCTGATCGTTTGTAGATTTGAGTTTTCTTCAAAATATATGGTTTTTATACTTGTATTTGATTCAAATGCATAGTCATAAATTTGATTCACATGACTCGGGATTGTAATTGAAGACTCCGATCCTTTGTAGAAAAACAAAATATGATTGATGATGAATTGTGTGTTTCTAAGTTGCTGATACCATCCAGTAGATAAGAAGGCTTCTTTTTCTAAAATCTCTAGATACTCTGGAAATGACACTTCCATCAATGTAGAAACGCCCTTAAAGGCTCCAAATTTAATCGTGGTTAGACTTTCCGGGAGAATGAGGCTAGTTATACTAGTTGCAGCAAAGGCACTTCTACCAATATAGACGATATTGCTAGATTCTTCAAAAATTAATGCCGTTATCATATTTTGATTGATAAATGCATTATCTTTTATTCCTATAACTTTTTTTTCGCCAACCATAGATGGTACAATAACTTGATCGATTGGTGCGATGCTTCCTGCTAAAACTAGTTCATTGCCTTCAGCTTCGAAGATTAAGTTTGACAAGTACTCTGCCGATAAACTCCATTTTGCATATAGTGTGGTGTGAGAATCTAGTTCAACTGTAGACTCCACTTTCTTCGATAATGCATCATCGGTATACCACCCTATGAAGGTATAGTGTGCTTTGATTGGTATTGGCAAGTCAATGTCTTCTGATAACTTTACTTGTACAGGTTCTAAGTCCTCTATAGCGTTTGTTACAAAATCAATCGTGAATTCAAATGCAGAATAAAGTGATATATGGGATGTAATTGTATTCGTATTTTGATACAACCTTCCATCTTGATCAAACCAACCTAAAAAATCGAGTTCATTTGACTCTTCTATATACTCTTCTAATTGGCTATTAGCACCTAATACATATTCTTTGGTTTGAATGACCTCTAAGAAACGATTGTAATAGGTGATTGTAAACTGCCACTTCGCAAGTAGTTCTATTGATTTATCTACATTAGATAACTCAAATATAGGTTCCATTGACACATTTAACTTATCAACCCATCCAATAAACTGAAGTCCATTTCTTGTTGGAGACGGCAGTGTTACATCTGAAAACTCTTTCGTTGTAAGAGGCTCAATGATGTTACCACCTGCTGTATCAAATGTAATTTGATAAGTTGTTTCTTCTGTGTTTTGACATCCGCTTAACATCATAATCAATGCAAGCAAGATGATAATTCCTTTATACTTCATTTTGTCATACCTCTTCAAATCAATATTATACTATGAAACTTGTGTTTGACCAAGAAAAAAAGTTCAATTCTCATTGAACTTTCTTATCTTATTTGAGTTCTTTTACTGGTCTTGCTTCGATATAACCGCGATATCCACGAGGTTCTAATTGAAACCTAGGTGCAAAATCATCATCCCACTGATAACCATACAAAGATGGATCAAATGTATCAATGAGTTCCATCACTTCTCCAACATGGATGTCAAATTCAACATCATCGTAAGGTTGGCCTTGAAACACCATCATTTTACATGGTTCTAATGTAATTAGTTCAAATCCTTCTGGCATAATACCAGAATAATCTAATGGCACTTCTACTCCTTGAACATATTCACTTGTCATAGGTTTGATTAGTTTCTTTGGTAGCCATAACCCAACGGGTTCATAAAGCGCTTCTTTGATGCTGGTTAACATCCCCCAAACATCACATCCAACTTCTTCACAATATTCAAAATAATGCGTTGCTTTTACCCCTCGTTTTAAAATAAGTTTTCTTTCTGGTCGCTCAATCACTTGAATAAAGACCGTGTTTGGTTTTGTTTTTTGTTTCATGTGATACGTTTCCTTTCTGAGGTGAATGTATCTACTTTTTACATCGTATGGTAGAAACAATCGAATCGGTGGATGATGCTTTGCATACTGTTTTGGCGTAATTCCAAAGTACTGACTAAAAGCCCTAGTAAAGCCTTCGTGAGTACCAAAGTCAAACGAAAACGCAACATCAATCACTTTTACCTTTTGATCTCTCATCATAAGAGCTGCCTTTGATAACCTCATTGCTCTTACATATTCAAAAGGTGCCATCTCGATGAGTTCTTTAAAGATTCTTGCACAATAATAAGGCGAATAGTTGACTTCTTTTGCTAAATCATGCAATGTAAAGGAATCTTCTAAGTGGTTCTTAATGTATTGTTGCATCGTCTGAACAAGTTCTACCTTACTAGATAACTCCATATTCTCACCTCAATAACAAGTATACCAAAACACATCTATTCATTTCTTGATGTTTCTTGCACAACTAAAATGGATTTGTATTTGTTGATCTACTATATTTTCCTAAGAAAAAGATTAGTTCATCGTGAATTAGATACTTTCCAATATCAATGAGATGAATAAACGATTGCAATAAGCGCGACAATCCCTTTGTTACAAAATATAAGACAATGCTAAAGACAGCCAAAAATACCCCGATAATAATAAAAGGTATTGCAAGAAGCGTTGATCTTGTTTTAACTAATACTCGTTTAGCTAAAGAAGAACAATACACATAGACTGCGTTTAACAAATAATAAATGACATATATTATAGCAGTCAATATAAAAAGTGGAATTGTAATCGCACTCGCAATATAAAATAATAATATAGATAATATATTTCTTTGCTTCAGCACATAAAGCTTCCCCAAATTTTTTAGTGAATGAATCATCGTATGTTTCAGTAAATCCATCAATCTAACCTCGTTTCTTAACGCAATTATATCATAATCACTTGATTATGCAAATAAAAACAGGACGCATGCATATGCATATGTCCTGTTTTCGATGCTACTCGGATTTCATTTTCGTAATCTTGTATACGTCAACACCTTCAAATCCTTTGTTCTCTAGAATTCGTTTTCTTAGTTTGCGCGCATCTTTTAGTTTTAAGAAAATAGTTGGTTTTTCTGAAACAAACCAGTTCTTATGTTTTGGATCATCCGATGCAATAAACGTAGGCAATCCTTGTAACTCCTCTGTGACTTTTAATAGATACATGTTTTTTCCTCCTTTTTTATTTTTAAAACAAAAAGCACACAATAATCCTACATCGTGTGCTTTCTTAAGTTGCTATTTAATAAATCGTAAGATATCTACGGTCAATTGATCAGGAACATCAACGAGTGGAGAATGTCCACTATGTTCATAAATGATGACCTCAGATTGGTCTTTCAACGCTTCCACATTTTCATTTAGCATATAATTTGGAACAACTAAGTCTTTTTTAGACCAAATATGCAATACTGGAGCTTTGATATTATGAATTGAGCCATCGCCTTCTACGTACACATTTCTTGTATTGCTCATATTTAAGGTCGCAAGTGCCCAATCAATATCCACTAAATTTCGTTGTTTTAGTGTTTCATTGATATAAATAATGTGCTCTTGTGGGTCTGGCTTGTTAACAGTATAAATTGCTTGATCCCATAACCAACTCATAAACGGTACATTTTTATCTTCCATTGCTTTGACTGCTGGAGCAACTTGAATTGGGTCAAGTGCCATCTCTTCTTTGGTTGCATATGGGACCCCAATTTGAGGAACTCCTGTTGAATCTTTTTTGAAAATTGGATATCCTTTGTGAGATGTTGACTCAATCAACACAACTTTTTCGGTTTTACTTGGATAACGTGAAGCAAACTCTAAAGCAATTCCACCACCTGTTGACCAACCAACAAGCGATGCTTTCTTGATGTGTAGCCGGTCCATAAATAAAGACAAATCTTCTGCAAACTCTTTTAAGTGATTGATACGATTGATATATGTACTATCGCCAAATCCTCTTAAATCCATTGCATATACTTTAAATTCGTTCGGAATTCGCATCAGCATTGGATGATAATGAACCGAAGATGACATATTACCATGAACTAATAGGATTGTTTTTGGACCTGTTCCTTGTTCAATATAGTGGTATGTTTCTCCATTAGGAAGCGAAATAGTTTTCTTTTCATAATTCATACAGCATACTCTCCTTTATATATTAAAATCCGTTACTGGTGCATTGATAAATCCAAGTACCAACGTAACAAACACCAATGGTTTTTCATACATCGATGCATGTCCACAATTTGGAATGTGAATAAGTTCGGATGTGGTAATCAATTTGTGCAAGATTTCTTGATCTTGTTTTGGTGTAAGCGAATCATCTTCAGCTGCAACAATGAGTGTTGGAACTTTAATCGATGATACTCTATCGATTTCGTTATAGCTTTCTGCACTTGTCGTTAAACGGTCCATTGCATCTAAGAAGATGGGATTGGAAAACACAGGTTTGAGTTTTTGTTCTCTTGCTTTCATCCATTCAATTCGCTTTTGATAGTAACCAGCAGAATATATAATTGGAATCGTTGTTTTATAATATGCATTGGCATCTCGTGTTTTTCCAACTGCTTTCCATGAATGCCCAATGTCAGCTAACCAATCTGAAGTTTGTGCTGTTGTATTAAATAATAATAGTCGTTCGACATAAGATTGATAGGCAATCGCAAATCCGATAGCGACTTCTCCACCATATGATATTCCGACTATATTTACTTTTTTTATATTAATGTGATCGAGTAGTGCCTTTACTAACTCTACTTGAATCGATTGTGTGTATTGTTCTTTCATCTTATCGGATTGACCTTGGTCTAAGAAATCAACACGAATCAATGTGTTATGATCCGATAAACTTTGTACAAATGGCTCCCAGCTCATCGTTGACATCATGATTCCATTTAATATCAATATCGGTTTTCCAGATCCTACAACGTCATAATATACATTTTTATCCAAATACTTGAAAAATGCCATAGATTTACTCCGCTATAATCCCAAGTTCAATTGCTTCCTTTTTAAGAGACTCTCTAAAGTTTGGATGTGCAATTGCGATTAATCGTTCCACTCGTTCGTTAATTGAAGTACCTCTTAATACAGCAACTCCATATTCAGTCACGACATGATCAACATCGTTTCTTGATAACGTTACCGCTGCACCCGCTTTAAGCGTTGGTACAATTTTAGAAACCTCAACTCGTTCACCTGTGGTTGGGTCTTTTACCATTGCTGTAGAATAGAGTGCTATAAAGGATCTACCATTTTTGGCATTTTGAGCACCAATCGCAGTATCTGCTTGTCCACCAGTTCCACTAAATTGTCTTGTGCCAATCGATTCTGAACAGCATTGACCAGTTAAATCAATTTCAATGGTGGTATTAATCGATACTTGATTGTCATTTTTTCCAATCACATATGGATCATTGACATAGTTTCCATCTAAAATTGATACACTAGGGTTATCATCAATAAAATCATAAAGTTCTTGTGTTCCTAAGGCAAAACAAGCTACGTGTTTTCCTTTGTGTAGTGTTTTCTTACTTCCATTAATGACTCCAGCTTTGACTAATTTCATCATTCCGGTCGTAAACATTTCGGTATGAATTCCCAAATCTTTTTTATTAATCAGTGCTGCAGCTACAGCGTTTGGAATTCCACCAATACCTAATTGAATGGAGTCTCCATCGTGAATCAAATCAGCAATATACTTTCCAATCGTTCTATCCTTCTCATTGGATTCTACCTCAGGTAAAACTGGAGCTTTGTAATCTGCTTCAATGAAGAAATCAACTTCTGATTCGTGAATTTCTAAATCTCCATATGTTTTAGGAAAATTATGATTGATTTCTAAAATGACAATGTCGGATGCTGCTATCATTTTTTTCTCGTAAACATTGGATAAGGATAATGATAAATATCCGTGTTTGTTCGGGTATGTGGCAGTTCCAACAAAAATATTTGGTTTGCGATGTGATAATCGTCTTAAACCAGCTAAATGCAAATGATTTGGGATAAACGATATGTTTCCATTGTTGTGTGCTTTTCTAAGTGCTCCAGAATAGAACCAAGAATCCACTTGAAATATCTTCTTGTAGGCTTCGTTTGTAAAATATTCTGCATCTAAAAAAGGCAAGCAATTGGTAACAGATACGTTTTTAACTTTATCAGCAATTGTGTGAAGCTTACTAAAAAATAGTTTTGCCTCAGCTCCAGCCATTGCTGAAACAATGGTGTCGTTTGACTTTACTAATGATAATGCTTGTTCAACTGTTATTATTTTATTTTGGTAGCTCATACTAATACCTCTTCTTTTGGATATTAAGGGAGATTGCTCTCCCTTAATATTATAATGATTCTTGTTAATTGTCAATTATCCAGTAATTCCAGATAATGGTAATTCTTGAATCCATCCCAATGCTTGAGTAGGATCTGCTTTTAATAATGACATTTCCATTGTTCCCCAACGTTTTCCGTCTGAGTAATCAATTGTTCCACCAAGTGGGTTCTTAATAGGAGCAGATTCCATCGCTGTGATGAATTTTTCCCATGTTACAACGCCTTCAACTCGGTCTAATCCTTCAACGAAGTAGTGAGCTGCAATCCAACCAGCCATGGCAAATGCATTTGTAGCTAGTGCTGCTTGACCGTAAGCTGTCATATCGTTAACGAATTGTGTATAGTTAGCTGCGTTATCTCCAGTAATATCAACCCATGCACCAGCATAGATATCAAATTTAGTTCCAACTGGACCTGTAGGGCCTTTTAATGCAGTTGTAACTGTAACGTTAGAGCTTACATAAGAAGTAAATAAAGGTTTTCCAACATTTTGAGTAGCTAATTCAGTTGCCAATTGGATGAATGGTCCTTGGTTCATAGCTGCAATAACTACATCAACGTTAGCAGCTTTCATTGCTGTAACTTGAGATGCTGGAGTAATGTTTGTTCCAGTTAATGGAGTTTGTTGTGAAACAACAGTAAGACCTAATGCACGTGCTTGTTGTACAACACCCCATCTTAAGTTTTGTCCTGCTTCATCATCTGTGTAGAATACACCGATTTTTGTAGCATTAGGGAATACTTCCTTCACTTTTGCTACCATCCATTGTCCTTCTGTTTGGTAAACAGGTTGAACAGGGAATACGACTCTTTCGTCATTAACTGCTTTTTCACGGAATAAGTCAGCAATACCTGTTGCTGCATAAACCATAGGGATTCCTTGTTCACGAATGTATGGTAACGTAGCTGCAACGGTAAATGATCCAAAGTGTCCTACCAAAGCAAAGATTTTTTCGTCTTCAACTAATTCTTCAACTGCTGCAATACCTGCAGGAACGTTAAAGAAATCACTTGGTTTTTCAACGAACTCGATAGTGCGTCCATCCACACCACCTGCATCGTTGATGCGTTTTAAATAAGCTTTTAGACCATGATTAAATGGCCCACCAATAAATGAATATGTTCCGTTCGTGTCAGCAGCATTACCGATTTTAATCGTAGTGTCTGTTACACCTTGAGCATACTCATCTTCTTGAGCAGGAGTACATCCTGCGACGACAAAAAGTGATAATGCAATCATGATTGCTAATAATTTTCTCATCTTTCTTCCTCCTAAAAGATTTTTATTATTTATAACTACTATTTCTAGTTATAACCGAATTAATGTTTACCAAGGTATGCTTCGATTAGTGATTTATCGTTCACTAGTTCTGCTGCAGGACCTTCTTTGGTAATTTTCCCGACTTCAAAGACATAAGCATAGTCGGATATTTTTAATGTCTGTAAAGCATTTTGCTCCACAATTAGAATCGTTGAACCCTCGTTTTTAATATGTTTGATGATTTCAAAGATTTGTTGAACAATAATCGGAGCAAGTCCAAGCGAAGGTTCATCAAGGACAAGTAGTTTTGGACTTCCCATCAATGCTCGACCAATCGCAAGCATTTGTTGTTCTCCACCAGATAGTGTTCCAGCAACTTGTTTGCGTCGTTCCCTTAATATTGGAAAGTATTGGAAGCATTGCTCAAGGTTTTGTTCAATTTTTGATTTTTCTTTGAGCGTAAATGCCCCTATCTTTAGGTTTTCTTCTACTGTAAGATTACCGAATAACTGCCTACCTTCTGGTGATTGAATAATCCCAAGCGATGCGATTTTTTCAGCCTCTTCACCTACAATTGATTTTCCTAAAAACTTTACATCTCCTTCTGTATGTACCAAACCAGAGATTGCTTTTAGCGTTGAAGTTTTTCCTGCTCCATTTGCACCAAGCAACACAACGATTTCACCTTCGTGAACACTCAGATTAATCCCCTTGACTGCTTGAATTGGCCCATACTTGATTTTGACATCATTAAGTTCTAGTATCATTGGTTTTTCTGATCTAGCCATATTACTCATCCGTCCTTCCCAAGTATGCCTCTTGCACAATTTTGCTTTGTTGAATCTGTTTTGGTGTACCTATTTCAAGTAGCTTACCAAAGGAGATTGCACATATTTGGTCACATACGTCCATCACAAGTCTCATATCATGTTCAACAAGTAATATAGAACATTGATATCGATCTTTGATTTCTTTGATCAGGTGTGCGAGTTGAATGCTTTCTGTGTCATTTAACCCTGCTGCTGGTTCATCTAGGATGATTAACTTTGGGTTCGACATCAGTGTACGTGCCAGTTCAACTTTTTTTGAAATCCCATAAGGAAGTCCAAATGCAAGAAAGTCTTTCATTGCATCAATACCTAAAAACTTTAGTACTTCCATCGCCTTATCGCGTAATGCTTGTTCTTCTTTTCGAACACGTCCAACCCGAAAGACTTCTTCAAACAAAGTTACTTTAAAGTCAATGTGAGCACCAACAAGTACATTCTCAAGAATGGTTAAGTCTTTGATTAGTTCAACATTTTGAAATGTTCGAACAATGCCTTGGTTAATGACTTTATCAACAGGGACCTTGTTTAAATTAATAATTTCCCCGTTCTTATTTTCAAAGATGATTTCTCCTGTTGCTGATTTATAAAATTGGGTGATGCAGTTGAATACTGTTGTTTTACCAGCACCATTTGGACCAATCAGACCATAAATTTGATTCTTTTTGATTTGAAACGATAAATTATCTACCGCTCTTAATCCACCAAATGTCATAGATAAGTTTTTAATATCAAGAACAATACCTTCTGCTAATTCATAAGTTTCTACTATTTTCTTCATCATCTTACTTACCTACCTCATCTATATTATTTTTCTTGTTGGTAAGTTTTTGAATGTAGTTTTTAATGTAACGATACCATTTTTTTACATCATGTCCTATATAGATTAATCCGTATGGATAATACATAATCACAAGGACAATCATTAGCCCGGTAAATATATTAGGTATCCCTGGTATATTGCCAATGATTGGTATGTTTTTTAAAATAAGGTTCGGCACTCCAATTACAATAAACGAACCAAGTAGTGTCCCCCAAATCGACTTTAGTCCTCCGATAACAATAATGGCGAGAATATTGAGTGATACCGTTAATCCCCAATCATTTGGATAAATTCTTGGTAAGAATGATATCCACATAACTCCAGCAGCTGCTGCGAATATTGTAGCGAATCCAAATGTAATTAAACGATATTTCAGTATGTTAATACCCATAGCTTGTGCTGCGGATTCGCTTCCTCGCATTGCCATTAGTGCACGACCGGTTCTTCCTCTAACGATGTTATAGGTTAAAATCATGAAGATTACTAATACAATCGCCACCAGTGTGAAGGTTTGATTTTTAGTTAATTGCCCTAAAATTGCTATATTTGGGTATCCCATTGGTTTTCCAATTCCCCCACCGGTAATGTCTGAAAATTGTGTAAATGATTTTAAAAGAATTTCAGCAACGATAAGTGTTCCAATCGCTAAATACATTCCTTCAATTCGCAACGAGATGAATCCTACTATGATTCCAATTGCTAGTGGGATAATGATTGAAACTATAAAAGCAACAATGTATGGCAACCCTAAATCTTGTACGAAATAGGCAGTTGTATATGCTGCTAACCCCATAAATCCGGCAGTCCCTAAGGAAGCTAGCCCTGAATATCCAAGCAATAAGTTTAATCCTAGCGCAGCAATTGAATAAACCATAACTGATCCTAATATTGTAATTTCCGATGATTTTAATATCCCAATTTCTTGTAGCATAGGTAGTATCGATAGTAAGACTGCAAATAATCCATATTGAATGTATGGACTTTTGAGTAATGTCGTTACTTTCGTTTTTAAAACTAATTTTGATTGTTCCATATTGCCACCTACACTTTCTTAACGATTTTCTTGCCAATTAGTCCATATGGTCTAAAGATAACCAATACTAATATTAGGATATATAGTATTTGTTCTCCCCAAATAGATCCAAAATCCGGCTGAACTCGTATTAAGAAGAAATTTAGTATTGTTGCTCCATAGAATATCAATAAATTCCGAACAACAGCTAAAATGTACGATGCCAATACTGGTCCATGAAATGTTTGGAATCCTCCAAAGATACATGCCACGAATGCAATCACTTGAATCGATGTCATATACCCTGGTGTTAAAATCCCAACGTTTGGAGCATACATAATCGCTGCTAAGGTTGCTAACATAGCGGCAATTGCCCATGACCCTAGCGTAACTAGTTTCACTGGAACTCCCATCATTCTTGCTGTTTGAGGGTTTGATGCGGTAACTCGTACTGCAAGTCCCCATTTTGTTTTCTGTAAAAACCAAAACAAGAATGCTAAAATAATTAATCCTACAATAATATTAAATAAAGAGTTTATCGATAAAGAAGCACCAGCAATGTTAATTGCTCCACTTGGAAAGAATTTCGGTATTGAAATTGGATCGGCTCCAACTAGGACCTTTTCAAATAACATTGGTGTAATTCCTAAAAACACAATTACTATTCCCATTGTGATAATTTGTTTTGCCAAAGGATTTACTTTTTGTGCTCTTCGAATGACAAAATAATCAATTAATAACCCAACAATAATTGCCGTTGTCAACGCAAGAAGCGTTACAGACCATATATTATTTCCGATAATTACTTGTATTAAAATATAAACGAAACCAATTCCTCCAGAAATCCCATAGGCTTTCCATGCTTCAAACTTTTTCTTATGCAATGTTTGTCCTAACATTAATAGCACTAATGTCGCAATGACATACGTGAAGATCATTCGTGAAGAGTCAGGAACAGTAAATACTTTAATCACCGTTTCTGTTAGATCGGAACCGATAACTATGCTTATAAACGCAGTATCTGCCAAAGAGTTTGCGATGATTAGTTGTCTAGCAACAGTATCCCATATCGCTGGTAAGATGAAATATATAACCATCGATATCACAACCCCAATACCAATTGGAAGAAATAATTTCCACCATTTGTTTAAAGTTGTGTGTTTAATCACTAAATTACTAATATACCAAAGTAGAAACGCTAAGACAAATACTACAATCCATCTTTCGTTTTGAGGGAGTGTTATATTGTTGTCCACCATTATGATTGTTAGATTATACGCACCCATAATAAACGCTGCTGCAACGAATCCGCCAAACATCCCAATGATCCCTTGTGCGAAATTGGTTACACTCGAAGTTCGGAAAATAAGCATAATTCCAAGTGTTGCTAATGCATAGATAGAACCTATCTCCAAACCACTAAACAATAATTGCAATAACGTCGACATCTTATACCCCCCATCGAATAATGGAAGATGCCCATACATAACCGATTCCTGCGGCTAACATACAAACAACAGTGCCATCTTTCACTTTTCCAAGTTGCAATGCAAGGTGAAGGGATAATATTTGATCAACTTGTCCAATATGACCATAGTGTTCTAGATAAATAGTTTGGTCTTTGGTCAATCCCAGATCTTGTAACATCCCGTCATGACCAGATCTTTTAATGTGTAGTATGGCTAAATATCCCAAATCTGAGCGAGATAATCCTGATTTTTGCAAAGACTTGTCAATGCAAGAAAACCAGTTTGGCACAGATACTTCATTCAAACGATCTTTCATTTTTACTGGATCCAATAATCTAAGCGACTTATACGCTTGATTAATATTGCTTTCGCTTATCGGGTTGACGGTTCCACCAATTTCAACTCCAGCGGTTCTTGATAGCGATCCATCTCCTATAATATGAGATCCCAAAAGTAAATTCTTATTATAATTCTTTTTTAATATAATTGCTCCACCACCAGCAGAAAGGTTAAACATCATTGACATATTTTTATCTGCGTAGTCAACAAAATCACCATTTCGATAACCACCAACAATCATAATCATATTGATGTCCTCGTCAGCGATGAGCATATCTTTCGCAATTTTTAGCGCAGACACACTTGTACAACATCTGTTTTGGACATCAATACCCCAAGCGTTTTTTGCGCCAATACGATCTTGAATATATAGCGCTGAAGTGGTTAATGGATATTCTTTCCATTCTTCTCCAATACAGAGAATTACATCTATTTCTAACGGATCAACCCCTGTATTCTTCAAACAGTCTAGGGCAGCTTTTGCCCCCATTTCTTGTGTTCCATCATCTGGTCCTGGTATTGATTTTTCAATGATTCCTAATTTTTCTATCACTGCTGACTCGGTCCATACCCCTAAAGTAGCTTCGCTAATCTCTTTTGCAGTCATTCTACCTTGAGGAATATATACTCCAGTTCCAACAATACCAACATTTATTTTGTTAGTCATTTTTACCACCTCATTACTGCTTCATTGTTATAATCTCATACCACCATTAACACTTAAATCATGTCCTGTAATATAAGATGAATCATCACTCGCTAAAAATAGTGCAGCTTTTGCGATTTCGATCGGCTGCCCTAATCGCTTCAACATTGTTAATTTCGCAAATCCATCTAATAAATCTTGAGGAACAGTTTTTAAAATGTCTGTCATAACATACCCGGGTGATATTGCATTCACACGAACATTTGCACCTTTTCGAGCAAATTCTTTCGCCCAGGTTTTTGTTAATCCAATAACTCCTGCTTTTGTAGCTGCGTAATTTGCTTGTCCAATATTTCCGTATTCACCAACAACAGAGGAGATATTGATAATTGAACCACTACCAGTGTCTTCCATATGTGGGCCAACAAATCTTGTTAGGTTAAATACGCCTTTTAGATTGACATCAACTACAAGATTCCACATGTCATCTGTCATTTTTCTCGTCATAGCATCTCGTGTAATCCCTGCGTTATTAACCAACACGTCTATTTTTTGATACTTTTCAACAATGTACTCATACATTTTTTGGCATCCTTCTACGTCAGTAACGTTTAAGATGTATCCTTCTACATTGTTGTGTTCGTAAGATAAAGAACCTGTATCCGCTCCGATGACATGAGCTCCTTGATCGGCGAATAACTTCGCGATTTCCATACCGATACCTCTTGCTGCACCGGTAACAATAGCTACTTTTCCTTCTAATTTCATAATAGGTTTCCTTCCTTTTTATACCAATTTTAATATAACAGCAGTACCCATACCGCCACCAATGCATAGACTTGCTAGTCCATATTTCGCATTTCGTTTCATCATTTCATGTAGCAATGTTACAATGATTCTATTACCACTAGCTCCAACTGGATGACCAAGTGCAATTGCTCCACCATTCACATTTGTTTTGCTTAAGATTGCTTCTTTTGATAACTTGTGTTCGTTTGCCAACTCATTTACTACACCAATCGATTGGGCTGCAAAAGCTTCATTTAATTCAATTAAATCAATATCTGCTAATGTTAAGTTTGCTTGTTTTAAGACGTTTCGGATTGCAGGAACTGGTCCTAATCCCATAGTTTGTGGGTCTACTCCACCTTGACCAATAGCATATACTTCTGCGACAGGTTTTAAGTGATATTGTTTCACTGCTTCTTCAGAAGCAACTATAGTAAAACTTGCACCATCGTTAATTCCAGAAGCGTTTCCTGCAGTAACACTACCATCAGGTTTAAATGCCGGTCTTAATGATTGTAGTTTTTCAAATGATGTCGTTCTGTTTGGATACTCATCGTTTTCAACCACGATTTCAGTTTTTTTGTCTTTGATTTTTATTGGAATAATTTCATTCTTAAATACTCCACTATCGACTGATTGGATTGCTTTTTTTTGTGATTCAATCGCAAAGCGGTCTTGTTCTTCTCTTGTAATCCCTTGTTTTGTAACAATGTTTTCTGCTGTAATTCCCATATGAACCCCTGTGAATGCATCTGTTAATGCATCATAAATCATATGGTCAATCATTTTTAAGTCACCCATCTTAACGCCATCTCTTGTTTTCCCAGTTACTAAGTATGGTGCGAAACTCATCGATTCCACACCCCCAGCAACTACCAAATGATGCATTCCAGTTTTTATGTTTGCATATGCATTCATAACGGCTTTCATTCCGCTTCCACATGCCATATTAAGTGAATACGCTGGTACATCAATCGGAACTCCGGCTTTAATTGATACTTGTCTTCCAATTCCTTGTCCAACACCTGCTGGTAAAATGTTACCAACAATTACTTCATCGATTTTTTCTTTTGGAATTTGATTTGTTTCTAGCATTGATTTTACCACTTCAGCACCTAAATCTGCCGGATGGACATTCTTGAATGCTCCTAAAAAACTGCCAATTGGACTTCTTTTTCCATCAATAATAAATACTTTACTCATGTGATACACCTCTCTTTTTCTTTTACTTTTGGATATTTATAAAGGTTTGTTCGATATTTCCTTGAATAATCCTTGATAACAGTTCCAAAAAAAGATATACTATTACTGAAGAAATATTCATAATATGAGAGTTCATTCATATAGGTGTAAAATGAAAGGCATACTGTAACAAATATCAAACAACTTGTAAGTTATGCCGTCTTCAATCATCCATTTATATGTACAAAACTCTTTGTGGAAAACCTGAAACACCTTTCATATTTGCTTATATTATACCATTGCAATTGAATGGTGTCAAGCGTTTTCATTTTCATTGCAAACTATTTTTGGTATGAAAATGTTTGATTTTCATTCCCATTTTATTTTAGAAAGAGGAAATCTATGGATTCTACAAACTACCGTTTACCTAGAACCAAACACGGCATGAACACATTCGAATCAATTGTGATTGCTGGAAAAAAACTATTTGGTGATAAGGGGTATCATTCAACTTCTATCAACGATATTGTTTCCCATGCTGAAATAGCAGCTGGAACATTTTACATTTACTTCAACGATAAGATGTCTTTGTATCAATACATCCTAAATGACTATAAGCATGGAATTAGACACGCGATTTGGGAAGCAACCAAAGATGCAACAACTAGATACCAGATGGAACGTGGTGGAATAAAAGCATTTATTAAATTTGCATCTGATGACACCTTAGCGTATAATATTATTTGGGAGTCATTGTTTATTGATCGTAATCTATTTAAAGATTATTATGAAAACTTCTCAGTTCGTTATGCCGTGGGATTACAAAAATCCTATGACAACGGTGAGATACGTTTCATGGATTTTGAAACACTCTCCTATATTTTGATGGGAATTTCTAACTTTGTTGGACTTCAAGTTATTTTTAAAGAAAACATCACTGATACAGAATTAGATCGCATTGTTGATCAAGTCATGGATTTTCTATACCATGGGATGTTTGTTAGAAAGTAGGTTATTATGAAAAAAGCAGTTTTTCCTGGGACGTTTGACCCAATTACAAATGGACACTTATCAATCATTAATCGTGCCGCGAAACTATTTGATACACTCTATATTTTAGTGTCACTAAATCCAAATAAAAAACCTTACTTCAACGCCAATGAACGTGTTGAAATGATCAAAAATGTCACAAAACATCTTGGAAATGTCATTATCGATACTTATGATGATTTAGTCGTGAAGTATGCAAGAGACAACCACATCAATGTAATCATACGTGGTGTTAGAAATAGTGCAGACTATGAGAATGAATTATCCTTATACCACTTCAATAGTGAGATTGACAATACAATCGAAACCGTGGTATTGATGCCTTCTTCGGATAACATCTTCATATCCTCTTCTGCGATTCGAGAGTTAGCAAGTTTTGGTGGAGATATTTCAAAATATGTTCCCACCGAAATCATTCCAACTGTGTTAACAAAATTTAAAAAGTAAAAAAGAAACCCTTTGAAGAGTTCAATCGTTCTTCTCAGGGTTTCTTTTTATATCTCTAGTTTCTTTGTTATACGCAGTCCAATTTCTTTCGCAAATTCAATTGTTTCTTTGTAATACTGGTCTCCTAATGCGCTTGGAGTATGAGCATCTGCTCCAATAACAACCATCACATCTTGAGATTGCTGGTATTCTTTCACTAATTTCCAAAATTCGCTTCTTGGATAAACGAATTCTAGTTTTCCTTGTAGATGAAACTTACCTTTTGCAACACCACCAGCATTCACTTCAAGTGCTACATTGTGCTTGATTGCTGCTTCAATGATGCGTCTACTCACTGCTTTCGCATATTGATCAAATTCTCGATATTGACTGTTAATAGAGGTATAGCTATACAAAAACAAATCGGGATGAACAAGAATTTTAAACCAGTTGGTTGCGAGTGCCTCTTCAACGGTTGCTGCATAATAAGAAATTTGTTGGTAAGACAATGCTTCATATGAATTGTATGATTTTCCATTATGAAAAAAATAATGTACTCCTAGATTTAAGTAATCAAGTTGACTTAGAAGTGCTTCATAATATGCTTTTTTGCCTGGCACATATTCAATTTCCAACCCTTTCTTTATGACAATTTGGTTTTGGTATTTCGAAATTGTTTGTTCCAAATCAGGTAGATAGATGTTATAAAAGTCATCTTCGGTCATTTGTCGATGCAACCAGTGAAACTCATACTCTTCTTCACTCATCCAATTTCTTGGAATCGGTCCATGGTCACTCATACCTATTTCATCGTATCCAAGTTCGATTGCTTTTTTGATATAATCTTCGCTCATGCCAATCGCATGACCACATAGTCTTACATGTGTATGATAATTTGTTTTCAAATCTTCACCTCTTTTTATGAGAAATTCACCTTTTCAGGTGAATTTTTCTTACTTATTTTGCTTGTAGCAATAAAATTAATTCACGTAATGTTTTTGCTGCTACGGCAGTTGATCCACCACTATGGTCGTAATGTGGTGATAATTCTACCATGTCTGCTCCAACAAGATTGTTAAGTTTTGCGACTTCATCTAGTGCTCCAAGAAGTTCCTTAAACGTTACTCCACCAGCTTCTGGTGTGCCTGTTCCAGGAAATACAGATGGATCTAAAACATCCAAATCTATTGTCAAATAGACAGGTTTGTCTTTTAATGCTTCCACTGCTTCTTTTAATCCCACGAAGTCAAACTTTCTTAAATGGGTATTTCCTTCTTTCGCCCAAACAAATTCTGATTTGTCTCCAGAACGAATCCCAAATTGGTAAATTTTGCCTGGACCAACAATATCAAAACAACGTCTTAATACAGTCGCGTGTGACAATTTGCGCCCAAAGAAATCATCGCGTAAATCCGTATGTGCATCAAAATGGATGATGTGCAAATCCGGATATTTCTTCGCATACACTTCCACAACTGGTAAAGTTACTAAGTGCTCTCCACCAATCATCATTACTTTTTTATTATCATCAACAATTGCCTGTGCGGTTTCCCTGATGGATTGTAGCGAACCTTCCACATCCCCAGTTGGAATATAAATATCTCCAATATCGCATGTTGCGTAATCTTTTAAATCCATATCACGATATGGCGAATACCATTCTACTCCAAATGAGTCAACTCGAATGGCAGGACCAGCAAATCTTGTTCCCGGTCGAAAGGAGCATGTTGCATCCATTGGTGAAGAAAACACAACGACTTTTGCTTCGTCGTATGTTGCTTCACAACTTTGAAACACCATTTCTGCTTTTTTAAATTTCATCTTCATAATCACTCCATTTAATCCATTGATCTTTATCAATTACTTTTACTGTTCCATCGTCTTGGTCTCCCAAAATAACAGAACCGCTTTCTGCGTAAAATTCCATCGCATCAATCAAATCTTCACTAATGATTTCCCCTGGTATAACAAGAGGAATCCCTGGCGGATAAATCATAACACATTCCGCACTAATTTCATCAATCGCATCACTAAACTTCATATATTTCTTAGGTGCGTGATATGCATCACGTGGTCTTGTAACACTTTGTGGGAAGGAGTATTTAAATTTAATTGTTTTGATTTTTTGATGTTTTTCAAAATATTCATCAGACAACGCTTGAAGCGAAGCAACAAATCGATCGACATCTTCTTTTGTTGTACCTGCAGATAGTACTGCTAATATTAAATATGTTTCAGCTAGTTCTAACTGAACATGTTGTTCATCTCTTAAAAAATTGTATACCTCAAATCCAGTAACATCTAAATCGGCTACTCGAACAATGATTTTAGTCAAGTCAAATCCGAAGCATCCCTTTTTATCAAAGTAATCTGGTCCTATTGCTTGAATTCCTTTTATTTCATCAATTTGTTCTCTTGCATATTCAGCTAGTTTAATGACTCTTGCGATTTCTTCTTCGCCGTACAGCACCATTGATTTGCGCGCAGTATCCAGACTTGCTAGCAACAAACTTGAAGGACTTGTGCTTTGAAGCATATTAAGTGTCGAACGAATACGACGATGATCAATACGATCACCTTTTGTCAACAATACTGAACTTTGGGTGAAGGATCCTGCTGTCTTATGAATAGAAGTAGATGATACGTCTGCTCCTGCTTCCATTGCTGTCAATGGCAACATTGGTGAAAAGGCAAATTGAGATCCGTGTGCCTCATCAACTAATACGACCATATCATTTTCGTGTGCAAGGTCTACAATAGCTTGTAGGTCACTCACTACACCAAAGTATGTTGGGTTAATCACAAAAACAGCTTGTGCATCTGGATGTTCATTGATTGCTTCTTTGACAGCTTTTACACTAATGCCATTTGCAATCCCAAGACTATTATCAATATCAGGTGTAATAAATATTGGGATAGCTCCACTTAAAATCAATGCGTTGATTACAGATTTGTGTACATTTCTAGGTAATATGATTTTCTCTTTGGCTCTAACAACAGCCATAATCATCGTTAAAATCCCTACAGTTGTTCCGTCAATCAAAAAATATGCCTTATCAGCACCAAAGGCATCGGCCATTAAATCCTCTGCTTCTTTGATTACGCCGCGTGGCCTACTTAGATTGTCTAGCCCCCTAGGTGCGTTGGCATCCAATCGATATACCATGTCTCCTACTGCGTCAACTAAGTCATTTTTAATTTTTCCTCTTTTATGTCCTGGAACATCAAGGGGAACTACATCACTTTGTGCATATTTTAATAACTCAGTAAAGAATGGTGTTTTTTCATGCAATTCTTTTTTCATTACCGGCCCTCCTTTCGGATTTTGAAACGAATATATTATAACACTTTTTTACTATTAATAAAGTCTTTTGTAAAAAATATTTTCGCTTCTTATTATATATAGTATACCACAAAATAGATGAACTGTCGACCATAGGACAAACCATATTAAATGTAAAAAATCCCTAAGATGTAGGCTCACATTTGGCATACATTCTTAGAGATTTTTGTTTATATTTGTTCTATAATTCGTTTCAAGAATTCTTGTGTTCTTTTTTCTTTTGGATGTTTAAAGATTTGATTTGGAGTTCCTTGTTCTAAGATGACTCCTCCATCCATAAAGATAACTCGATTTGCTACATCTTTTGCAAAAGACATTTCATGTGTTACCACAACCATTGTCATTCCATTCTTTGCCAAATCTCGCATAACGGTTAATACTTCTCCAACCATTTCAGGGTCAAGTGCACTAGTTGGTTCATCAAATAGCATCACAGTTGGGTTCATACAAAGTGCTCTAGCAATTGCTACACGTTGACGTTGACCTCCCGATAAACTAGATACCTTACTGTAAGCAAAATCTTTCATACCTACCTGATCAAGTTTCTCGATCGCTCTTGCTTGAGCTTCGGTTTTGCTCATTTGAAGCAAATGAATTGGAGCTAACGTACAATTATCAATCACGTTCTTATTGTTAAATAAGTTAAATGACTGAAAGACCATCCCCATCTTCATTCTTAAGGCGTCAATGTCTGTGTTTCTGTCCATTAATTCATTATTCTCAAACAAAATGCTTCCACTATCCGGTTCGTTTAATAAATTCAAACAACGCAATAGTGTTGTTTTACCACTGCCGCTTGATCCAATAATACACACAACTTCTTTTGGAAATATATCTAAATGAATTCCTTGTAACACTGGTACGCCATCAAATGACTTTTTTAGATCTCTTATTTGTATGACTGCTTGTTGACTCATAAAGTCACCTCATTTGTTTTTGGCGTTCTTGGTTTTATTTTGTTTCCTTCGAGTCGTTTTTCAATATATGCCAAGATTTTACTTGAAGTAAAGGTTAAAAACAAATAAATTAATGCAGCAACAAAAAATCCTTCGGTAAACCGGTAAAAGACACTTGATGCAGCGCGGGTTGCGTTGTATAAGTCAATAACTCCAATGACACTTAATACTGCGGTATCTTTGATATTGACAATGAACTCATTTCCAATGGCTGGAATCGAATTTTTGATGGCTTGTGGTAAGATTATTAAACGCATTGCTTTTCTACGATTGAAGCCTAAACTTCTCGCTGCTTCCATTTGGCCTTTATCGATAGCTCCAATACCACCACGAATCACTTCTGCAATATATGCGGTTGTATTGACCGTAACAACAAATAAACCAGCAACGAGAGGACTCCAACGAATTCCCCACGAGTAAAATAGATAGTAAAAAATCATTGCTTGTACAATCATTGGTGTTCCACGAAAGAATGTAATATAAATTGAACTGAAATACTTACCAGCCAACTTTAACACTTTTCTTGGACTTGAGTCTCTTGAATCAACGGTTTGAATCTTCAAACTCGCAAAGATTAGCGATAACAAAAACCCAAAAATAGTTCCTGTTACTGCAAGCAATAATGTTACTCCAACTCCTTGTATGAATAGTGGAAAATACTGACTAAATATATACCACGCTCCACCAAAAAAATTCTGTGGTATTCCTTCTAAAAATAAGTTCATACAGTTCCTTTCTTAGTTTGGTTGTCGTACGATTGCTTCTGCCATCCAAACTTCTCTTGTCTCAACAGAGATTTGTGCTAATACACCATTAATTGCATCACGCAAATTTGTATCTACTTTTCGAACTCCAATTGCTACACTAACGTCTTCATCTGCGACAGTAAATCCATTAGTTCCAGTAAACGATACGACAGTTAAGTTTGAATTTGATGCAACAATTCCATTTGCTACTGGTAATTCTGCGATAAACCCGTCAGCAACGCCACTTGTTACAGCTGTTGTTAAATCAGCGTAGGTATCTAGTGGGGTTAAGCGAATCACTCCTTGGATTTGAGGTATAAGATCATCTTGCAATGTGCCTAATTGAGCAACCATTTTTGCTCCTGTGAATCCACTCAAACTTGTTGCGTTAGCATAGTTTGAGTTTGTGCGAACAACAATGACTTGTTCGGAGCGATAGTATTCATTTGTAAAATTAATTGTTTTTTGACGTTCTTCTGTTGGGCTCATTCCCGCTATAATAACATCAATGTCACCTGCTTGAAGAGCTAATATCAAACCATTCCAGCTGATTTTTTTGATAACTAACGTATATCCAAGTTGATCTGCAATTTCTCTTGCCATGCGAACATCATACCCATCAGCAAATGAGTTTTGTCCATCTAACTTTACAGTAAACTCGTTTTGCGTAATTGCTGTCCAGTTAAATGGTGCGTAGTCTGCTTCTAAGCCTACGACTAAAATTCCTTTTGATTCATCAAATGATGTGGTAGTACATCCTGATAAGGTGAATAATGCAACAAAAATTGTCACAAATGTTAAGATTTTTTCATGTTCCTTCTCCTCTTTTTTTTACTTTTTTAAACAAAAAAAGCGTCCGTAGACGCCTTAAATTCAAATCAATAATATACCTAAATGGAAAAGGTGTAATTATTTTTTGATAGCGCCACTACTTATTAAGTAGGAGTGTTATAGGTATTTCCTATAACCCCATGATATATATATGCCTATATACTCATTCGGCGATGGTTACCTTTCATGTTTGTCATAGCGTGCCCGCTCGAAACATTACTTTGACGCATCGCTGCCTCTATTCTCTTTTTTTGTTTGAATGTATTATACGTATCATAAGATTGAATGTCAACCTTTTTGACTACGATATTTTATGAAAGTGTTTTTATAATATATAAAAAGAGTGAATCTCTTCACTCTTTATCAAAATTTATTCTATAACTTCTTTGATTCGCTTTGCAAGTCCTGGCATTTGATCCGTAGGTATTGAACTAACTGCCATGCGAATTCCTTTTTCCATTGGTACAACATAAATATCTTTCTTTCGTAAGTCCTCAACCAATTGATTTGGATGTTCACTTGGAATTGACATAAAGAATCCACTCTTATATGGGTGCATAACCAATCCAACTTCGTTTGCTTCATTCAAAAAGATACTAGATCTTGCTTGGATTAGATTGCGAGCATCTGCTAGTTCTTCTACAAACACTTTTTCGGTTTCTTCAGTTGACATTAACTTATTTAAGATACTAATACCAATTTTGGGAGGACAACTCCATTTTGCTCTTGTAGAGTAAAGCGCGGTTCGCTCAAAATCATCGATTAGTTTTTTACTTTTTGAAAGTGCAATCTGTGCTCCAAGTCGAAGTCCGTAAACCGAAAATGTTTTTGAACCGCTGAATGTCAATACATTTAATACATGTTCGTTTGTTTCTTGAAGAAGTGCTAAAATTTCTCTAGACCCATCTTGACCATACATGGAATAGTCAATGTAAGCAATATCATAAATAACAACGACAGGAATGTTTCGTTTTCCTAAGGAATTGAAGTAAGAAATCAATTCTAACCATTCTTCTTTCGTCATCGAGTAACCCGTTGGATTATGGCATGGATCGTTGATGATTGTAACTAATTTTTGTTCTTTTGCGACAATGTTTTCAGCAACTTCTTTGAATGCTTTCACATTAAATTTACTTCCATCAAACATTGGATGCGTAACGATGTTTGCTCCAATTTCGTTAATCATAAATTGGTATGGACCCCAATAAATATCTGTTAATAATATGCTATCACCTGCATTGACATAATTGAATAATGTATTGCTAATCGCACCACTACCACCCGGTGTTGCAACAACACTGATGTTCATGCTATTCTTCATCTTCGAAAGTTTTGAACGAAATACCCATTTCAGTGCTGATTCTTTGAATACTTCTCCACCATCGGTTTGTGCATAAGCAAACATTTCTTCGTTAGGGATTGTTGCTAGTACATAGTTAATTAATTGAAATTGATATAGTTTACTTTTATCGGTGTATAAAGATCCAACCGTTGCGTTTACTACATCTGGATTTTCTAATTTCGCCTTGTGTGCCATACCACTAATTTTTAGGATATCATCACCTGCATTTTTCATGGCAGCTTGTTTGGTTAAATAATTCATGCTATTCACCTCTTGTTCCATTTTAACACATATGATAGTGGTTTTCAATCTAAATTCAAAAAAGCTTCGTGTAAAATAGTTTTGGGTAAATACAAAAAGGAACCTCTGTGATATAATAAGTTCGCCAAAACCACACAGGAGGTCCCCATGTATATTTTACCACAAACTTACATCGATGTAATCAAAA
>Ga0116195_1000141_pt1 | contig 78812 bp, 56 predicted proteins | sample AD_SCU002_MetaG_FD_89881 | JGI IMG/M metagenome (GOLD analysis project Ga0116195, IMG submission 89881) | Active sludge microbial communities of municipal wastewater-treating anaerobic digesters from China - AD_SCU002_MetaG | ecosystem: Engineered > Bioreactor > Anaerobic > Digestate | place...
AATTCATGCATTATGCAGAAGCACATCAGATACCAGCAGCTTGACTCATCCAAATATTAAAATTTTTATAGGAGATATTCTTGACAAAACAAGTATTGAAAAAGCAATGTTTGGATGTGAAGCAGTATATCATCTGGCAGCGTACGCCCGTAATTGGGCTAAAGATCCGAATATTTATTATGAATATAACACCCAAAGTTTGATAAATATTTTAGATATATCATTGAAGTACAATCTTAAACGCGTGTTGTTTACTTCTTCAAGTATAGTATTGGGCAACTCAAATGGTAAACCTAATGATGAAACAAACTTAAGGTCTATCCCTCCTTTAACTGTCTATGAAGATTCAAAATTAAAAGCTGAAAAAGTTATTGAACAATATTTAAACCTTGGGATGGATATAATTAGTGTGTATCCGACAAGACCATTTGGACCCGGGTTATTGGTCGAAAATAATGCATTATGCTATATAATTGATCTCTACTTAAAAGGTAAATGGAGAGTGATTTTGGGAGATGGTAACGCAACCGGGAATTATGTTTTTTTGGATGATGTTGTAAGTGGAATGACAAATGCTATGAAGCTTGGCAGAAAGGGAGAAAGATACATTCTTGGAGGAGATAATCTATCGCTTAATAAATTCTTTTCTTTATTAAAGGAAATTTCAGGCAGAAAATATCGAATGTTTCATATCCCGGAAAAAGTTGCTTTGATTATCAGTAAAATTGAAGAATACCGGGCAAGAGTTTCAAATCATTATCCTTTGATTACACCTGGGTGGGTAAAAACTTTTTGTTTAGACTGGAGCTTCTCCTCAGACAAGGCAATTAAAGAAATTGACTATAAAATTACACCTTTTGAAGACGCTCTTAACAAAACTGTTATGTGGTTAGCATCAAAAGAAACGGGAAACCAGTTATGAATACATTAAACATCTTTAACATAAAGCATACTATCCCAAAAGACGAGTTAAAATCAATAGTAATTCTGATTGTCTCTGTGTTTATCCTTGCAATTCATAAATGTTTCGGAACTGTTCAATTTATTACAAAAAGTTTTCCGGATGTTTCTGAATACAATTCTGTTATTAACATGTTTGTATTAACTTTTATACTTCTGGCTATTATTCCAATATTCTTAATTAGATACTTTTTTAAAGAATCTTTAAGAGAATATGGATTGAATATTGGTGATTGGAAAAAAGGATTCAAATCAATCGCTGTTTTTTACCCGCTAATTGCTGCCTTCATTTTATATCCATCTGTTTACGATAAAGAGTTGTTAAACTTTTATCCTCAATCAAAGGAGATAGCTGCCTCAACCTCTGCTTTCTTAAAATTTGAAGCAATCAGAATTCTGCTTTTTTATTCGGGATGGGAAATTTTTTTCAGAGGATTTATGCTGTTTGGTTTACGAAAGTACGTTGGTGATTCAATAGCAATCTGCATACAGATTATCCCCTCTTGTCTATGGCATATCGGGATGTCAACCGGAGAAATTTTTGCCTCAATTTTTGGAGGAGTATTATTTGGATTTATGTCTCTTAGAACAAAGTCTGTCATATATCCATTTATACTTCACTCTTTAATCGGTCTTACTCTTGATTTATTTATTGTTCTTAGTGTGATACAACAGGAAGGAGTTCTGAAATGAAAGCACTTGTAACCGGCGGAACTGGATTTATCGGGAGCCACTTGATAGAAAAATTATGTTCCAACAATATCTCAGTTAAATGTATTTCGAAAGATTATCTTAATACAGATCAATTAATAAATTTAGATGTTGAACTGATTATTGGTGATCTCGAAAAAAACTCACTGTCCGAAAATCTTTTGGATGGTATTGATTTAATATTTCATGTAGCCGGTGTAACTCATGCAAAATCAAAAAATGATTATTACATCGGAAACTATCTGGCAACAAAAAAACTGATTGAATTTTGTGCCAATAGTTCCAAAAACATAAAAAGATTTATTTACATTAGCAGTTTAACAGCAGTCGGACCATCATTAACAGGGACTGAAGTTAATGAGAACACTCCATATCATCCTGTTTCAGATTACGGAATTAGTAAAATGATGGCTGAATATGAAGTTCTGAAATACCGGAACAAAATTCCAATAACTATCGTGCGTCCTTCGGCTGTTTATGGTCCAAGAGAGAGAGACTTTTACATATATATGAAATCTATAAAACATGGAATCCAATTACTGATAGGTATTAACAAAAAATATCTGAATCTAATTTATATTGATGATCTTGTTGATGGTATTACATTAGCTGCTCAAAATAAACAGGCAGAGGATGAAATTTATTTTCTTGGCTCTGATACTTCCTATCCCAATGAAACAATTGGTAAAACAATTGCGGAGATTCTGGATAAAAACCCATTGAATATTCATCTTCCCCATTGTATTGTTTTTGGGATTTGCAGTACTACTGAGCTGCTTGGCAATTTATTTAATAAGCATGTGTTACTTAACCGGCAGAAAGCAAGAGAGTTGACTCAGAATAGCTGGGCGTGCTCAATCGAAAAGGCAAAAAAACATTTGGGTTTTAATCCTAATACTTCACTGCATGAGGGATTTTTTCAAACATATTGCTGGTATAAAAAAATGGGATGGCTGTAAACTGAACTGAAGAATGTTAAGCCTGATTTATTTTCCCTTTACAATAAGTCAATGAATTTGCAACGATCATGCAGTGGTTTAAATGATCTTTTTGACACTCCTATCTTACAATATTAATTGTTTCATTCTATCCGCAATTTAAATAGTTCAATCTTATTATGTAAAAACAAATTCCAAACGAAAGCTTGCAATTCTAATTTGTATATATGATGGTTTCTTTTTGTCACACAAGTCTTGCTGAAGTATAGATGAAGACTAATGACTAATGAATAATTAATAATTAATAATGAAAGTCGTCGCATTGGGCGAAGTGGAAACGTGACAAAAGCAAAATTCAGTCTTCGACTTCGCTCAGACTGACAAACAGGTGTCGTATTAAACGAAGTCGAAACGTGACAGAAACAAAGGTCTGTCTTCGTCTCCGCTCAGACTGACAGATGAGTGTTACATTGAACGAAGTTGAAAAGTGACAGAAACAAAGGTCTGTCTTCGACTCCGCTCAGACTGACTAATGAGTGTTACATTGAACGAAGTGGAAATGTAACAGAAACAAAGGTCTGTCTTCGTCTCCGCTCAGCCTGACAAACAGGTGTCGTATTAAACGAAGTCGAAACGTGACAGAAACAAAGGTCTGTCTTCGTCTCCGCTCAGCCTGACAAACAGGTGTCGTATTAAACGAAGTCGAAACGTGACAGAAACAAAGGTCTGTCTTCGTCTCCGCTCAGACTGACAAATGGTTGTCACTTTGAGCGCAGTCGAAAAGTGACAGAAACAAAGGTCTGTCTTCGTCTCCGCTCAGACTGACAAATGGTTGTCACTTTGAGCGCAGTCGAAAAGTGACAGAAACAAAGGTCTGTCTTCGTCTCCGCTCAGACTGACAGATGAGTGTCACATTGAACGAAGTGGAAATGTAACAGAAACAAAGGTCTGTCTTCGACTCCGCTCAGACTGACTAATGAGTGTTACACTTAGCTAAGTCGAAACGTGAAGGGACAAAAGAATACTCTTTAATGATTTGTCTCGCTATTCGATATGAGTAATGTAATAAATCCCCGCGATTGTTTTGGCATCGTTAATTTCACCGGAGATAATCATTTTTTCAATTTCACTGAGTGAAAGTTCTAAAATTTCCATTCCTTGTTCACCTTCCTCACGGTGAGTGTTACCGGATGTTAAACCTTTCGCTGAATAAATATGAAGTATTTCTGTGCAATAACCGGGAGCTGTAAAAATTTCACCAACTTTTGTAATTTCTTTTGCCTTATAACCTGTTTCCTCTTCCAGTTCTCTTATTGCACACTTTAAAGGGTCTTCTCCTTTTTCAAGCTTACCCGCTGGAAGCTCAATAAGTGTGGTTTGCAATGGATAGCGAAATTGTTTTACAAGAATAACCTTACCATCATCTTTAATTGGAATAACAACTGCTCCGCCGGGATGAACAGCAATTTCTCTTACACTTTTATTACCGCTGCTGTATTCAATTTCATCAACCTGATGATCGAATACTTTTCCTTTATAAAGAATCTGTGATTTGATTAGTTTGAAGTTCATAAATTTTCCTAAGTGAATCTTTGTATTCTTAGTGCCTTAGTGGTAAAAGTATTTTTTCACCACTAAGACACATAGTTCACTTAGTAACACTAAGATCTGTATCTCGCATCATAATATGGAACAAGCTCACTGCCCAAAAATTTTATTAGTGCAGCAATCACTCCAAGATCATCGAGGTATCCAATCAAAGGGGCTATATCCGGAATTGTATCAATTGGCGAGATAAAATAAATTAATCCCATCACAACAATTGCTTTGCGGTGCCAGCTTACAAATGGATCTCTCATATAGCTGTAGAGTGCCATTATATCTTTTGCAAAAGAAATTTTCTTTCCTACCCGTTGAACTTTATTCCATAAATTTTCTTCAACATAGGCTGTTCTCCCGCGGTAATCCTCTTCAACTTCCAGTTCGGTTTTACCACCGGTTCTGAATGCTCCAAGATCTCCAAGATTTTCAAATATCTCATCATCTGGTGCAACAATTTCATAATCTCTTTCTTTCATAACTACTCCTGTTTTTGATGCGATTTAAACCAATCAAATACTGTATTCCACCAAAGCTTAGCATTTTGCGGTTTACTAACAAAATGTGTTTCATCGGGGAAATACAAAAACTTACTTTCAATTCCCAATCTTTGTAAAGTTGTAAATAGCTGAAAAGCCTGTTCTTCAGATAATCTGAAATCAAAAGCGCTATGAACAATTAACATTGGCGTTTTAAAATTATTTACATAACGATGCGGCGACCATTTTTCATAAGCCTCCCGATTTTCCCAGGGGGTTCCGCCAAGCTCCCATTCAGGGAACCAAAGCTCTTCAGTTGTTCCCCACATACTTTCAAGATTAAAAGTTCCGTTGTGACAGAATAATGCGCTGAATCTATCAGTATGTCCTTCGATCCAGTTAATCATATATCCTCCGTAAGATGCACCGGATGCAAAAGTATTTTTCGGATCGATAAAAGAAAAATTCTTAACTGCGTAATCGTAACTGTTCATTAAATCTGTATAAACTTTGCCGCCCCAGTCTTTTGAAATTTCATCAGTAAATTTTTGGCCGTATCCTGTTGAACCGCGTGGATTGGGTGCAACAACTACATAACCAGCTCCGGCAAACATCTGTAAATTCCATCTGTAATGAAAATTATCTTCCCATGCACCCTGTGGACCGCCATGAATCAAAAACATCATCGGATATTTTTTATTTGGATCAAAGAAAGGCGGTTTAACTAAAATTGATTGAACCTGATCTCCATTTGCACCCTCACACCAAAAAGTCTCAACCGGATTCATTTCCAGCTTCGAAAGGATTTCTTCATTTGTAAATGTAATTTGCTTCAAAGTATTCTTTCCATCGGAACTGATTGAGAAAATCTCAGTCGGCAAATTAGTTTTTTGTTTTAAAAAATAAATTGTTTTCCCATCTTTAGAAAGCTGAATGCTTGAGTTAAAATTTTCTTTGTGCAGCATTTCTGGTTTTTTAGAATTTATATCAATTTTATAAATTGAATTATATATCTGATAAGGTGAAAGGAAATAAATTGTTTTTGAATCAGGTGACCATACAAATTCTGAAACTGAATTCTGAAAATCTTCAGTAAGATTTTTTATCTCACCTGTTTTACGGTTAAACAAAACCAGATCCAGTTTATCGGCTTCAAACCCTGCACGCTTCATAGATGTCCACGCAATCCAGCTGCCATCCGGTGAATAAACCGGCTGGCAATCGACACCTTTACTTTTAGAAATTACTTTCGTTTGCTTAGATGATAAGTCAAGCAGATATATTTCATTATTCGTACTGATAGCAGTTGAGAATGATGGATTTAATGTGTAAACAATTTCGGTTTCATCGGGTGAAAAATTAAAATCGTTTGAAGAGCCGAGTGCAGGCGGTGGAACATCTTCTTTATTACCTTCTGTTAAATCCTTAAACTCACCGGATGCAACATCAAGTAAAAACAAATGACTTCGCTTTTCTCCGCGCCATGAATTCCAGTGACGGTACATTAACTCAGTAAATATCTCAGCTTTAACTTTACTTTCATCAGCAGCTTTATCTTTTTGCTCGTTACAGTCCTGAGTTCTGCATTCAGGATAAACAGAGGATACAAACAATATTTTCTTCCCATTGTGCGACCATTTAAAATCCGATGCACCGGTATAAATGTCAGTTAATTGTTTTTCATTCGATCCATCAAGATTGCATATCCAAATCTGACCATCGCGTGCAAACGCAATTGTTTTTCCATCCGGTGAAAATTTTGGCTCGCTTTCATTCTTCTCAGAATTTTTCAAAGCTCGCAAATTTTTTCCATCAGAATCAATTATGTAAATATCTGTGTTACCTTTGTTTACTTCAAAAGAGTAAGAGGTTAATGTGTATGCGATTGTTTTTCCATCAGGCGAAATATCATAACTGCCAATTCGTTTCATTGCCCAAAGATCATCCACACTAATTGCTCTTTTGGTTTGAGCTAAAGAATATAAAGAAAGTAAAAATATGAATGAGAGTGAGATAAAAAATCTGATTTTAAACATTGCTGCTCCGATGAGTTCTAATTGAATGGTCAAAAATACTGCCGAAAAAGTTAAAGGCAAAGCTGAGAAATGTTCAATTGGATAAATTCAATGTTAAAATCATAATGATTAACTTTGTTACAATTATTTTACAAAAATAGATGCAGGAAAAACTAAATATTTTACTCCCCGGCGGATTTAAGCAATTCAGGATTCTTAAATCCAAATATAATCTCTCAGCAAAAAATGTCTTAATCATAGGATCAAACAGCGAGAAGATTGCAGAAAAAATGATTGGGAGCGGAGTTAAATCTGTTAAGATTATTGTAAATGATTATGATTCACTGATCAACTCGAGATTAAATCTTGGCAAAGATTCTAATGCGGTTGTTAAGATGATGGATTTTGATAATACAGATTTCGGAAATGAAGAGCTTGATCTTGTTTACGCACAAGCTTCAATATCACTTACAAACAGAAATAAAATAGTTAAAGAAATAATAAGGGTTCTTAAACAGGACGGAACTATTTGTATAAGTGAGATTACAACTTTTGCACAAGAATATCCGGCTTTTGTTAAAAATATTTTTGATGCTTCTGATATTCTTCCATTGTTAAACGATAGCTGCTCTGATTATTACAAAGAAAGAAAGTTTTCTGTTTTGTATGAAGAAGACCTTTCATCATCATTAAAAAGTTTTTACGAAAACACTTCTGTATTGTTGAAAGAAAGCATAAATAACTTAACCGATAAAGAAAAAAGTTATTACAAAAAATTATTAAATAAGATCAGTCACGAATCCAATGCTTATCTAAAACTTGGCGCGGATAAATTTATTGGATTAAAGATGATGATATTGAAGAAAACTCCGATTGTCATTTCGAAGGAGTCCTCGGCTGAGAAATCCGTAGAATAATAAAACAGATTCCTCACTTTGTTCGGAATGACATAGAAAATAGAAATGAATATAAAAAAAGGCGACATAGTTGAGCTTCAAATAGAAAAGTATGCTTTTGAAGGAAAGGGAATCGCAAAGGTCTCTAAGAATGGGCTGCTTGGATTGAATGAAGAAAACGGCAGTGAAAAAAATTATGTAGTGTTTGTTCAAGGATCATATCCGGGCGATATTGTTAAAGCAAGATTACTCAAAATAAAAAACTCTTATGCCGAAGCTCTTGCAATAAATATAATTTCACATTCTAAAGATCGAGTAAAAGCAAGTTGTAAATTCTTTGGTACTTGCGGCGGTTGTAAACAACAAGATCTAAACTACAGATCTCAATTCCAGTACAAACAAAAACAAGTTGAAGAAATTTTTAATAAGCTCGGTGGATTCAATAATTTTTTGGTTGAGCCAATTATTCCATCTCAAAATGTTTTTCATTACAGAAACAAAATGGAGTTTTCCTTCAGCGATAAAAAATGGCTGACCAAAGAAGAGATTTCTAAAGAAGTAAGTTTAAAAAAGGACTTCGCGCTCGGTTTGCATATTCCAAGGATTTATGATAAAGTGCTCGATATTGATGAATGTTTTCTTCAATCTGAAACAAGTAATAAAATTTTAAATCTTACCAGAAGCTTTTTCAAAAAACAAAATACTCCGGTCTATTCTACAAAAACACATATTGGATTCCTGCGTAATCTGGTAATCCGGCAGTCGTTTTACACAAACGACTTAATGATCAATCTTGTTACATCAGAAGAGAACGATAAATTATTAAATGAGTATTCAGATAAGATTCGGAAAGAGATTCCTGAAATTACGACAGTCATCAACAATGTAAATAAAAAGCTTGCTGCTGTTGCAATCGGTGACTATGAAAAAGTTATTTATGGTTCGGGTTTCATCTATGATGCAATCGGGAAGTTTAAATTCAGAATAAGTGCAAACTCATTCTTCCAGACAAATACTTTGCAAGCTGAAAAACTGTACCAAACCGCATTGGATTATGCTGAGCTAACAGGAAGTGAAATTGTTTACGATCTTTATTCCGGTGCAGGAACAATCGCAATTTATGTTTCAGATAAAGCAAAACAAGTATATGCTTTTGAATCTGTTGAATCAGCTATTGAAGATGCACACGTTAATGCAGAGTTAAATATTATTTCTAATGTAAAATTTTTTAATGCTGATTTATATAAGTCTTTTCTTCCTATTGTTGATGAAAACAAAATTCCAAAACCTGATGTAATTATTGTTGATCCGCCGCGCAGCGGAATGCATCCAACAACAGTAAATGATGTTTTAACTTTATCTCCTGAAAGGATTATTTATGTTAGCTGCAACCCCGCAACACAGGTTAGGGATATTAAACTAATGACAGAAGCGGGTTATAAATTATTAAAGATAAGACCGGTTGATATGTTTCCGCATACTTTTCATATTGAAAACGTGGCATTGTTGGTAAAATAGAACACGGATAACACAGATTACGCGGGTTTCCGCTGATTAAATCTGTGCTAATCCGTTAAATCCGCGACATCCGTGTTCTATTGGTTTTTTATTATCAAAACAAACTCGCCCTTTAATTTTTCCTTTTCAACAACATTCAAAATGTTGCCTGCATTACCACGATAAAATTTTTCATTCTCTTTTGTTAATTCAAACGCAAGTACACAGGGAATATTAGAGCCGAGAAGCTTAACAATATCTTCCATTAATGATTTTAATCTATATGGAGTATCGAGCAGAACAATTGTTTCTCTCCTTTTTCTTAAATCCAGTAATTGCTTTCTTCTGATATCTTTCTTTGGTGAAAGCCAGCCATAGTAATAAAATTTTTCGAAATCCAAACCGCTGCCGACCAAAGCTGTAAGTAAAGAATTCGCACCAGGAATCGGGATAACATCAATCCTGTTTTGTAAAGCAATATCTACAAGCAGATGTCCCGGATCAGAAAATAACGGTGTTCCGCAATCAGAAATTAATGCCGCAGTTTTTCCTTCAAGAAGTTTTAAGATAAGATCATTAACATTTTCATTTTCATTGTGCTCGTTTACAGAAAATAATTCTTTTTCAATCTTGTAATGAGATAAAAATCTTCGTGCTTCTTTAAACTCTTCGCAAATAATAAAATCACATTCTTTTAAAATCCGTAAAGCACGTAAAGTTATATCCTCATAATTTCCGATCGGTGTTGATACGATGTATAGTTTTGATTTCATAATTTAGTTGTTAAAGTCACTCTTCTACTTTGCTAAAAGCAACGGTGAATAATATTGCTATCCCGGATAATTTTTCTATTGAGAAATACCACATCTAAAATTAAATCCGGACTTTCCTTTCAACAGAACTGACAATAACAATAAAACACTTAATAAATTGTTTGAAAATTCTGGTTATTTGTGCTTAAATTTAAACATAAATTTTATAATTAAATTCAGGTTTATGAAGCTGCTTACAAATTACTTCATATCTAATTATCTCATCACAAAAAATTATTTTATCTTAAAATAACGGAATTATCATGAAAACCAGATTATTATTTTTCTTTGCTCTGCTATTTACTTTAGCAATTTTTCCACAGGAAGAAGGACAAACATTTCTTTCACTTAAAGATACCGGCGTCGAGGAATTTATCAGGCTCCACCCGGAATATGATGGCAGAGGTACCGTAATTATAGTCCTTGATACAGGTGTTGATATGGGAATCGATGGATTATTAAAAACATCTACCGGTGAAGTAAAAGTAATTGACGTGCAGGATTTTACGGGGCAAGGCGATATGCCGATTGTTGAAGCTAACTTAACCAGTAAAGACGGAAAGGATGTTTTTGAGAATACAGATAAAAAATATTCTGTGTTTGCTGACAAAAACAAAATGCTTAAAAGTGCAGACGATGTTTACTGGATCTCTGTCTTAAATGAAACTCATCTTCTGAACTCAGGCTCTGGTGCACAGGATTTAAATGGAAACGGAGTTAAAGACGATAACTATTTTATGGTAACATATAAAACAACCGAAGGTTACTGGGTTGTTTACTTTGATACAAACGGCAACGGCGATTTATCTGATGAAAAGCCTTTAAGAAACTATAAAGAAAATTTTGATGCATTCACAATTAAAAACCAAAAGGGATTGACTCCTCTTACAATGGCATTAAATATTTTCCCGGATGAAAAACTTATTTCACTGTTTTTTGACGATGGTTCACACGGAACACATTGTGCGGGAATTGCCGCAGGATACAATATTGGTGATGCCGGTATAAACGGTGTAGCTCCCGGTGCAAAGGTTATTGGGATTAAATTAGGAAACAACAATTATCCCGGTGGTGCTACAGTTACTGAATCAATGAAGAAAGCATATCTTTATGCTGATAAGATCTCTAAAGAAATGAAAGCTCCGTGCATTGTTAGTATGAGTTTTGGTATCGGAAGTGAGATCGAATCCAGATCCGAAATAGAAAAATTTCTTGCTGATCTTTTGAGTAAAAATCCTTATCTGTATGTTTCTACAAGTAACGGTAATGAAGGACCTGGCATTTCAACAGCAGGACTGCCATCATCAAGCAGCTCTTTGTTTTCATCGGGTGCTGTTTTAACAGATGAAATTGCACGTGATAATTACGGTAATATTTTACCAAAAGATATTCTGCTGCACTTTAGCTCAAGAGGAGGTGAAGTAAGTAAACCTGATATTATTTCTCCGGGTGCAGCAACTTCTACTGTACCAAATTTTTCAATGGGCGATAGAATGTGGGGAACTAGTATGGCTTGCCCTTATACTTCGGGAGTTATGGCTCTTTTATTAAGTGCCGCTGAAAAAGAATTTCCCGGAGTTAAAATTCCTTCACAGCTTCTATATAAAATAATCAGAGAAGGTGCTGTAAAATGGGCTGATTATACTGTATTGGATCAGGGTGCCGGTTATATAAATGTTATGAATGCTTATGATGTGCTTAAAAAATATTTAAAGAATAATGAGATTTCAAAATTTGAAACTTACACTGTCTCATCATTCGCACCCAATCAGCCGGATAACAAATCAAGAAATCTTTATATACGCGATGGATCATTTTTAACCGGTGATGAGGTATTTGCATTTAATATAAAGAGAGATAATACTATTAAATCAGATAAGTTTTACAGAGTATATAATCTTAAATCAGATGCAGACTGGCTGACGCTTGTACAGAAAAAAGTTTATATACGGAATAATCAGTCTGCAACTGTTAATGTTAAAATAGATAAATCCAAAATTAAAGAACCGGGACTTTACACAACTCAAATAACAGCTTACAGAGATGACGCAAGTAAAACACCTGAGTTTAATATGATTGCAACAGTTGTTATTCCGTTTGAGTTTAACTCAACAAGTAATTTTAAAATGCAATGGAAGGATCAGGTTGTTCAGCAGGGTATGATAAAAAGATATTTTATTAACTTACCTGCAGGGCAAAACAGTATGAAAATTACTTTGAGCAGAGACGCTTCTTCAAATAAATATTCACGATGCAGATATTTTCTTCATAATAACAACGGAATTCAGGTTGATATTTCCGGCGTTCTTTACTCAGTTAACAATGATGAGAAAATAGAAAATTATTATTATGATCTTGAACCAGGTGTTTATGAAATTGATATAGATGGATTTTTCCTGGCTGCGGAGCAATCAACTTATAATCTTGGGGTTGAGTTTTTATCATTGCAGACTGTTGATTCAAAAGATGTATCCTCAACTGATAAAAGAATTGAACTTGTTAATTACTTTAACGAAGTAAAAACATATAATCTTGATGCCGAAATGTTCGGCTATCAAAGAAAATATAATCTTACAGTTGATGGAAATGGAACATATAAAATGCCTTTTACCTTAAACAAAGGTGAAGCTTCAAAAGAATTCTCATTTGAAATGACAAAAGAAGATTATGGCAAAGTAACTGATTTTGCTTTTCAGATACTTGATGAAAATGGAAAAGCATTGAGCAAAAGCGGACTTTCTTACAGAAGCGGTGGCAGTTTAGAAGTTGATATGCCTAAGAATAAAGAAACTGCAGATTTTGTGCTTGAAATAATTCCTGCGTTTGCCAATAAAGAATTATCTGCTAATCTTAATGTCAACGAAGTTACTTATCTTCCTGAACCGCAAAAAGTAAGCGTAAAACATAATGGAAGAGCCGTACTAACACTTTATCCTAACAGCATAAAATATATTGATATTGATTTCAGCAAACCAGAGCTGACTATTCCGGCAGATGCAGAGGGTTATGGCAAAGTTTATTTTAACTCGCCAACAACTGAAAAAACTGAGTATGAATTACCAATTAACTTTAAATTCTAATAGAGGAGAATAAAATGAGCGAAGACCACGGCGGACAAGTAAAAGGACTTCCGGAAAATGCTTATAAAGAGCTTGGTCCGGGTGAAACTTACAAACCTTTAATGCCTGCTGATTCAGTTCCGCAGGAAATAACCCCCTATTCTGTTATTATGGGATTGCTTATGGCAATTCTGTTTTCTGCGGCTGCTGCTTATCTGGGATTAAAAATCGGACAAGTTTTTGAAGCTGCAATACCAATTGCAATTATTGCTGTCGGCGTTTCAACTCTTATGAAGAAAAAGGGTTCACTCGGACAAAATGTAATTATTCAATCTATCGGGCAAAACTCGGGATTAATTGTTGCTGGAGCAATTTTTACAATCCCCGCACTTTATATCTTAAATCTTCAAGCACATTTTTATCAGATATTTCTTGCTTCTGCATTCGGCGGATTTTTAGGAATACTTTTCCTGATTCCTTTCAGGAAATATTTTGTTGCAGAAATGCACGGAAAGTTTCCCTTCCCCGAAGCAACTGCAACTACTGAAATTTTAGTCGCCGGTGAAAAAGGAGGTAAACAAGCCCTTGTGCTGGTTGTTAGCGGTTTAATTGGCGGAATTTATGATTTTATAATTGCAACATTTGGATGGTGGAGCGAGGTATTTACAACACGAGTTTTCGGATTTGGTGAAATGCTTGCTGATAAATTCAAACTTGTATTCAGATTGAATGTTGGCGCTGCTGTAATGGGTCTGGGTTATATTGTCGGATTAAAATATGCTGCAATAATCGCTGCCGGTTCTTTTGTTTCGTGGTATTTATTAATTCCGGTTATTTCATATATCGGAGGCGGCTTAACAGAAACATTCGGAACAGGTGCAACAAAATTAATTTCTGCAATGAGTGCGGAGGAAATTTTCAGACAATATGTACGCCACGTAGGTATTGGCGGAATTGCAATGGCTGGTATTATCGGCATTATACGTTCATCAAAAATTATCCGTGATGCAATTTCTCTTGGATTCAAAGAAATTTTTCATAAAAAAGACGGTGCTAATCAAACAGTTAGAACTCAGGTGGATCTTTCTATGAAGATAATTGTTGTCGGTTTAGTTATCACTGCCGGCTTACTTTTACTTTTCTTCCATCTTGGTGTTGTTGATAACTTTGGATGGGCATTAACAGGTTTATTAATTGTTCTTATCATTTCCTTCCTGTTTACAACTGTGGCAGCTAATGCAATTGCAATTGTAGGAACAAATCCGGTTAGCGGTATGACTTTGATGACACTGATTCTTTCTTCAATTATTCTTACTTCAGTCGGATTAAAAGGTGAATCCGGAATGATTGCCGCTCTGATAATCGGCGGAGTGGTTTGTACTGCATTATCAATGGCTGGCGGATTTATCACCGATCTTAAAATAGGCTACTGGCTTGGTTCAACCCCGTTAAAGCAGGAACAATGGAAATTTCTTGGGGTTCTGGTTTCATCATTAACAGTCGGATTTGTTATTATGATTCTGAATGAAACATACGGATTCGTTGGTGAAGGCTCACTTGTTGCACCGCAGGCAAATGCAATGGCAGCGGTAATTCAACCACTTATGGATCAGCAGCCTGCACCCTGGACACTTTATATTGTCGGAGCTATTTTAGCATTAGTACTCACAATGATTAAAGTTCCTGCTCTTGCTTTTGCACTTGGTATGTATATTCCGCTTGAGCTTAACACCCCGCTTTTAGTTGGCGGATTAATTGCTCATTATGTTTCTACCCGCAGCAAAGATGAAAAGATAAATAATGCAAGAAGAGAACGCGGAACATTAATTGCATCCGGATTTATTGCAGGCGGTGCATTGATGGGTGTGGTAAGCGCAATTTTAAGATGGCAGGGATTCAATTGGGTAAATCCTGAATGGGCAGAATCACATTCAGCTGAATTGCTTGGTTTAATTATTTTTGCAGTTATCTGTGTTTATATGATCTGGGATTCTTTAAGAGGTAAACCGGATACTGAATAAGTTAATTGTGTTTAAGGCTGTTATTATAGTCGATAACAGCCTTATATTTTTATTAGTAATCAGGATTATGTGCATTGATACAAGTTATTAAACAGATATTTTTTTTAATAATCATTTTTAACATCTTAATTGTTCCGCAGGATAGATATAAAACTATAAACGGTACAAGTGTGGAGGTTGATAAATGCGGCTTCCCTGTTGATGATGCTTTTCAGGAACAAGTTTTATCAACCGAATATATGGGTTACAGTTATGATAGCTTGTTAGTTGATCTGAACAAATGGCGTTTGAGTGAATATGTAAAAATTGATTCGATTGGTTTAAGTGTTCAGGGCAGACCATTGTGGCAGCTTACTATTTCAAGTGATCCGGATAATATTTCCGGGAAAAGAACAATACATATTCATGCAAGAACTCATCCGCAGGAAACCGAGGGATTTTATGTTACAAGAGAAATTATAAAAATACTTATTTCCGGGACTGAGCTGGCTCAGACTGCGCGAAGTAATTGTGTGTTTTATGTTATTCCGATGTTTAATCCTGACGGAGTTGTTTTAAATTTACCCAGAAGAAATGCAAACAATATTGATCTTGAAAGTAACTGGAATACGTTTCCTCATCAGCCGGAAGTTGCAGCTTTGAAAGCCAGATTTATACAATTAATGGCATCTGAAAAACCAATTGAAGTAATGCTTAATATGCACTCTTCATCTGATTGTAAAAGATATTTTGTTTATCATCATGAAAACGGTACATCACCTGCTTATGCAATACTTGAACAGAATTTTATAAATGGAGTAAGATTCTATTATCCAAATGGTATTGAACCTTTTAATTTTTTTGTCAGTTGGACAGGCGGCACTGCACTTCAGTATCCTGAAAGCTGGTTCTGGGTAAATCATGGAGAAAGTGTTATGGCACTTACTTACGAAGATATGTATCAATGTTCACAAACAGGTAATTTTGATATTACTGCCAATGCAATTTTAAGAGGCACTCTTGATTACTTGAATATCTCTACAGATTTAAATGATGCGGTATTTGTTCAACCTGATAAATTTATGCTTTACCAGAATTATCCAAACCCGTTTAATCCCTCAACAAAAATAAAGTACTCAATTCCGGATGTTTCACTCAGCCAGGTTGATAGGTGTTTAGTCACATTAAAAGTTTACGATATTCTTGGGAATGAAATTGCAACGCTGGTTAATGAAGAAAAGTCAGCCGGAGAATATGAAATTGAATTCAATGGTCACTCAGACGGAGGTAATAATCTATCGAGCGGTGTTTATTTTTATCAATTACAGACAAATAACTTTATACAAACAAAAAAAATGATTTTTATTCAGTAAATCAGGTTTGTTTTTTTTGAAAATAAAGGACTTTTGCACTAAGCATAAAGTAAAACAAACTTATATTTTTAATACTTACTCTCGCTCTTAATCTTAATCTTGCTTATTTTTCCCACCATAATTTTGTAATTGCGATGCTCAAATCATTAGAAATAAAAGATTACGCACTAATTGATCATACCGAAATTGAGTTTGGCAGAGGTCTTAATATAATAACAGGAGAAACCGGTGCCGGCAAGTCAATTTTAATTGATGCAATGAGTCTGCTGCTCGGTGAAAGAGCTTCAGTTGAAGTAATAAGAAAAGGTGCACAGAAAGCTTTTGTTGAAGGTTTCTTTGATGTGGAGTTAAATAAAAAAGTTAGGTCTTTATTGGAAGTAAATGAAATTGAGTTTCAACCTGATTTAATTATCCGGCGTGAGATTTCATTAAAAGGCTCTAACAGATGTTTTATAAACGATACTCCTGTTGCTTTAACTCTTATTAAACAGCTTGGTGATTTGCTCGTTGATCTGCACGGTCAGCATGAACATCAGTCATTACTACGGATTGAAAGTCATATCGGTTTTCTTGATGAATATTCAGGAAATTCCAAATTGATTGAAGAGTATCAGGTGTTTTATAAAGAATTAAACAAAAAAATCAGTGAGCTGAAAAATTTAATCTCAAAGGAAGAATCAATTAAAGAAAAAAGAGAGATCTACGCTTTTCAAATCAAAGAAATTGATTCTGTATCACCTTCTGTCGGCGAAGACGACACAATTTTAAATGAGCTTAACATACTTGAAAATTCAGAGAAGCTGTTAGAACTTACCGAAGAAGTTTATACAAAATTATATGATGCAGAGCCCTCTGTTATTGATCTGCTTGGTGAAACCAAACACAAATTAAATCAACTTTCCGGAATTGATAAATCATTTCTCGAATCTGAAGGTGAATGTGATTCAGCTTTAGCAATAGTAAAAGAACTTGCAGACTCATTAAGATCATATAAATCAAAAATTGATGTTGACCCAAAGGAAACTGAGTACAAGCGTGAACGCCTTGGCGCAATAAATATGTTAAAGAAAAAATACGGCGGCTCAATTGAAAATATTATTGAGCACCGGAATAAAATTGGAAAAGATTTTGAACTTGCTGATAATTTTTCAGATGCAATTAGTAAAATTCAGAGCGAAATAAAAGCTCTTCAAAAATCTGCCGGCGAAGCTGCTGAAAAAATTTCGTTATCAAGAAAAAAATCCGCTGCAAAAATTGAAAGCGAAGTAATCAAATCATTAAATCAGCTTGGTATTTCAGATAGTTCATTCAAAGTTAAAATAAGCAAAACAGAAGCAGATAAAGACAGTGTTGATTTTATTTTATTCAACAATAAAAAATACAGTTATTCTGATACAGGCTTTGATGAAGTTGAATTTTACATAAGCACAAATATTGGTGAAGATGTTAAGCCTTTAACAAAAGTAGCTTCAGGCGGCGAGGTATCAAGAATAATGCTTTCACTAAAAACCATTCTTGCAAAATCTGATAAACTTCCTGTATTGATATTCGATGAGATTGATACCGGCGTAAGCGGAAGAATTGCTCAAAAAGTCGGAGCAGCATTGCGTGATCTTGCATCCTTCCATCAGATAATTGCTATAACACATCTTCCTCAAATTGCTGGTATGGCAAATTTTCATTACTCGGTCGAGAAAAAGCAAATTGATGATCGTACTGTAAGCTCTATAAGACAGCTTGATGAAAATGAAAGAATAAACGAAGTTGCAAAACTTGTAAGCGGAGAGGTTCTGACGAAAGAAAGTATCGAAAGCGCAAAGCAGCTAATCCTAAACAGACAATAATAATGATAGTATAGAAAGGTAACTGAATATGAGAAAAAATTTATCCGTAATAATATTTTTGATTTGTTTTTTCCCTGCTCACTTAACAGCACAAGTTGGAGTTACTCTGAACAAGCTTACTCCTAATGAAGCTTCAAATTATTTAAGACCTTTATCAACTTGGTTTGGAACTTACCTAAACTCCGGTACCTATTACAGTGCTGATGTTGATAATATTTTTGGATTTAAATTCAATATAATCGGAATGTGGACAGTAATACCAGACGATCAGAAAACTTTTACACCGGACCCAAAAGATGATGTCATTGGTGAAGTTGTTCCGACAGCAACAGTATTTGGAAACAGGAATGGGTACTATTTAAGCAGCAAAGGATTTTTTACTTATCCTGCCGGTCTTTCATTAAAAGCAGTTCCAATGGGTATTTATCAGCTTTCCGGAAGTTTGTTTAATACAGAATTAATGGTTCGGCTTTTTCCCAGATCAAACTTTGATGAAGTAAAGGTTGGGTTATTTGGTTTCGGATTAAAGCACGAAATAAGCAGTCACATTCCGCTTTTACCTCTTGATATTTCTGTGCAGTTTTTATACAACAATTTTTACTTTGAATATACAGGTAATAAGTCAGAGAATTATACTATAATTAATTCCAGTAATATTGCATTTAATGTTCATGCAAGTAAAACCTTTGTGGGAATGCTAATCGCTTACGGCGGCTTACAGTATGAATCCTCTTCAACTGATCTTGACTATTATTACGAAGGGTCCAATGCCGCAAATAAAATCAATCAAATTCAGATAGACGGAGATAATCATTTCAGGTTTACAGTTGGCGGTGCTTTAAAAGTCGGATTCTTTGTAATCAATGCTGATGTGAACTTTACAAAGTTTACAACATTTACAACCGGTCTCTCATTGGATTTTTAAGGAGTAAAAAAATGAAAAAACTTTATAGACAAATATTAATTTTAAGTGCTTTTACTTTATTGTTCTTAGTAAACAGTTGTAATCCTTTCGATGATATTTATTTAAATCTTGATATGGATACTGAATTCAATATAACCGCAGCAGGTTCAGAAATATCAATTCAGAAAGATTTTTGCTTATCCGATTTTGAAGATTATCAGGACAATAAGGATCATATTTTAGAAATCCGCTACATATCATCAGCATATTTAACTATTAACTCTACGCCGGGATTACAAGGGAATAATCTTGTGCTTACACTTTATCAGGCTGATGGTTCAACAATACTTTTTAAATATACTGTTAGTACATTCATAGCGGCTGATTATATTAACAATCCGTTAAAGATAAATCTTACTCAGCAGGAAATTGATAATATAAATTTGTATCTCAAAAATCCGCGTGATAATAAGTGTTTTATTGCAAAACTTGAACTATCGAATGTTACTGCATCAACATTGACTTATCAGTTAGAATGTAAAACAGAATTTCTGGCGGAGCTTAAAATTGAACCTTAGTTTATTATATATGTTTAATGAAAGATATCATCTTAAAAAAGATTTTATCATTAAATAATTACAAATTGAATAATTCAGCAATTTATATTCACATTCCCTTTTGTGATCACAAATGTATTTACTGTGATTTTTATTCAATTATTACAACCGATAATATTCAATTATTTCTTTCTGCATTAAAGAAAGAAATTAGTTATTACTCTTCTTCTTACAACTCTGATAGAAATATTTCTTCTGTTTTCTTCGGAGGCGGCACTCCATCGCTGATGAAACCAGATTATATTGATGAAATTATTTCTTGTCTTAAAAGAAATTTTAATATTTATAAAGATGCAGAGATTACTTTGGAAACCAATCCAGGTACTGTTGATAAAGAAAAACTAAAAGCATTTAAGAATACTGGAATAAACCGGATAAGCATTGGTATTCAGTCTTTCGATGAAGATGAATTAAAGTTTTTAACCAGAATTCATGATAGTCAGACAGCTATTAATACTGTTTATGATGCAGCGGAAGCAGGGTTTAATAATATCAGCATTGATTTAATTTTTAATCTGCCGGATCAAACAAAAGAAAGATGGAAAAATAATCTTGAGACAGCCATTGAACTTCCTATTAAACATTTATCTGCCTATAGTCTTATACTGGAAAAAGGAACAATACTTAACAAAATGGTGCTGGATGGAAAAGTTACAATTCAGGATGAAGATTATGATGCTGACCTTTATGAAACAACTATTGAATTTCTTGCATCAAAAGGTTTTTATCAATATGAAGTTTCCAATTTTGCCAAACCGGGTTACGAGTGTTTACACAACAATGCTTACTGGAAGTATAAAGATTATCTGGGATTTGGTCCTTCTGCTCATTCATTCGTTCAAAATAAAAGATGGTGGAATTTTACAAGTCTGAAAAAATATATTTCAGAAGTTTATCAAAAAAATAATGCTTTAATGAATTTTGAAATACTTGATGATACTCAACAGCATGAAGAGTATGTTATGCTTGCATTAAGGAGTTCGGGATTAAATCTAAATGAATATAAAAAAAGATTTTCTGATGACTGGATCACTAAGAATAATCAATACCTGATAAAGTTAAGTGAAGAAAACTATCTACAAATGGATCAACTGAAAATTAAACTTACACCTAAAGGTTATGCTGTTTGTGATGAAATATTAAAAAACATTCTTTAATAGTTTGATTTAAATTAATTATTAAAAATAATTTTACAGCTATGCAGAAACTTAAACTTCATTGGCAGATTCTTATCGCTTTTATAATTGCAGTTCTATTAGGACTGTTTTTCCCTCAGTCTTCCGAATACGTAAAGTGGCTTGGCGATCTTTTTCTGCGAGCCTTAAAGATGATAATTGTGCCTTTAGTCTTTTCATCAATTGTGTCTGGAGTAGTGAATCTCGGCAGTTCAAGCAGTCTTGGTCGATTAGGTGCAAAAACTATGACATATTATATAACAACAAGTCTTGCAGCCATACTAACAGGTTTGATACTCGTTGATCTTATTCGTCCGGGTGTGGGTGCTGATCTTGGATTCAGAATGGAAGTACACGATTTAACTTCAACTACCGGTTCGCTTGGTGATATAATTCTCAGAATTGTTCCGACAAATCTTTTCGAAGTTTTCGTTAAAGGTGATATGCTTGCAATTATCTTCTTTGCATTGCTTTTTGGTTTTTTTATTCCAAGAGTTTCAGAAAAGTATTCAATGCCGCTGATCAGTTTCTTTAATTCGATTTTTGAAGTAATGATGAAGCTTACATCGTTTATTATTAAGTTTGCACCAATTGGAATATTAGGGATAGTAACAGGTATTGTTGCAGATCAGGCTTCAGATAAAGCAAAACTTGTCTCGATGCTCGAACATCTGGGAGTATATATGTTAACTGTTCTTAGCGGACTTGCAATACATATGTTTATCACCCTTCCTCTGCTGTTAAAAATTTTGGGTAGGGTACGCCCGTTTCTGCATTTTAAAGCATTATCCCTGCCCCTGATAACAGCATTTTCTACTTCATCTTCTTCTGCAACACTGCCTTTAACAATCGAGGCGGTTGAAAATAATGTCGGTGTATCAAATAAAATATCAAGCTTAGTACTTCCTCTTGGAGCAACAATTAATATGGACGGCACTGCACTATACGAGTGTGTTGCTGCTATGTTTATTGCTCAGGCTTATGGAATCGAATTAAGTTTTATTCAGCAAATGATAGTAGTTGTAACTGCACTGCTTGCATCTATTGGTGCAGCCGGAATTCCGATGGCTGGATTAGTAATGATGTCTATTGTACTCACTTCAGTCGGTTTACCTTTAGAAGGTGTCGGTTTGATATTAGCTATTGACAGACCTTTGGATATGTGCAGAACTACTGTTAATGTTTTCAGCGATACTTGCGGAGCGGCTATTATTGCTAAAACAGAAGGTGAAATTCTGAAAGTTTAAAAGTATTTTTGAATAACATATTTTATTGTTTAAGGAGCTTTTGCTATGAGAACTATTTTTACTGTTCTTTTTTTTCTTCTATCTATAAATATCTTTCCTCAAAACTATCAAAAGATAAATATCAGCATAACTTCTCCGAATGATTTTATCAGATTATCCGAAGCGGGAATCAATCTTGAAGGTTCAAAATTAAGTAAAGAGAATAAACTTGCTGTCTTTGTAAGTGATAATGAGCTGGCTGAAATTAATTCTTTAGGGATTTCCTATGAAGTGCTGATAAAAGACTGGCAGTTATATTATAATTCAATGCAAACACTTGATGAAATAGAAAAGCAGACTTTTGTTTCAGACAGCAAAAAAGAATTTAATGTTGACGGATTTGGTTTTGGTTCAATGGGCGGTTATTATACTTATGCTGAAATAGCCGCAAACCTCGATTCGATGTATGCAAATTATCCTAATCTGATCACTCAAAAATATTCTATAGGCACAAGCCATGAAAACAGAACAATCTGGGCAGTAAAAATATCCGACAATCCGAATATAAGTGAAAATGAACCGGCAGTTGGATTTGATGCTTTGATACACGCACGTGAGCCTCAGTCAATGGCTACGCTGATGTATTATATGTGGTACCTGTTACAAAACTATGGAACAAACTCTGAAGTAACATATCTTGTAAATAACAGAGAAATATATTGTGTTCCTTGTTTCAATCCCGATGGATATGAATATAACCGGATAAACAATCCCGGGGGCGGCGGTATGTGGCGTAAGAACAGAAGAAACAATGGCGGTGGATACTACGGAGTGGATCTTAACAGAAATTTCGGATATGCATGGGGCTATGATGATTACGGCTCAAGCCCTGATGCATGGGAAGAAACTTACCGTGGTCCATTTGCCTTTTCTGAGCCTGAAGTTCAGGCTATCAGAGACCTTGCAATACTTGCAAATTATAAAACACAGTTTACCATGCACTCGTATGGTGAATATATTCTTTATCCCTGGGGATATGTTAATATGGAAACACCGGATTCACTTGTTTACAGAGAATTTGCTGCACTGCTTACTTCTAAGAGCGGATATGAATATGGTTCAGGCGGACAGCTTTTAGGATATAATTCTAATGGAAGTGAAAGAGATTGGATGTACGGTGAACAAACATTAAAAGGAAAAACTTATGGCTATACAATTGAGATCGGTGATGATTTCTGGCCTTATCAATATCAGATATTTCCGATAGCACAACAGAATCTAAGTACAATGCTCTATCAAACTCATCTTGCAGGAGCTTATGTTCAAATGATTGATCCCGGTTACAGTGAACCATTTATTGATCCGGGTGATAATATTTCTATGAACAGTATTTTCAAAAATATTGGTCTGGCAACCGCCTACAATCTTGATTTGCAACTAACATCTCTCAGTCCTTATATAACAATAACAACCGGCACTGCGCAATTTGATTCTATTGTAACAAGAAGTACAGCAGCTCTGACAATTCCTCTTGAATTTTCAGTTTCTCCTTCAGCACCTACCGATGTTACAGCTAAATTATTACTTACTTCAAGCTTTAGCGGAAATGTTGTTAAGAAGGATACATTAAGTTTTGTTCTCGGTACACAGATGTTTGTATTTGCTGATTCAACAAATGATCCTTTAGTATTATGGGATGTTACAAGCACACCGGCTTCAAGCCCTAAATGGGAAGCGACAACACTTTCATATCACTCTTCCCCAACATCTTTTACGGATAGTAAAAACGGAAATTATATTAGTAATGCAACTGTAACTATGACATTAAAAAATGCAATAGATCTTTCCGCATATTCCAATCCAAGGTTGAAATTCTGGACTAAATATGTAACAGAAGCCGGATACGATTACTGTCAGGTAAAAGCCTCAACTAATAATGGTTCAACATGGGTTCCTCTGCATGGTAAATATACCCAGCTCGGCTCAGGTTCACTGCCAAGCGGTCAACCATTATATACCGGAACTCAAAGCACCTGGGTTGAAGAAGAAATGAATCTCGCTCCTTATGCCAGCAGTCAGTTCAAACTTAGATTCGAATTGAAGTCCGATTATGCTATTAACAAAGATGGATGGTATGTTGATGATATTGGAATTTTTTATTTCGGAATTATCCCTGTTGAGCTTACTTCATTTACAGCACAGGTAATTGATAGTAAGGTTAGTTTAAAATGGCAAACGGCAACTGAGTTAAACAATTCTGGATTTGAAATTCAGAAGAAAAAGTCAGGTGATAAAAATCAGAATATTGAATGGGCTAAGATTGGATTTGTTAATGGCAAAGGAACAACAGCATCCGCAAATAATTATTTCTTCATTGATGATGAATTAACTAATGGAAAAACATATTACAGGCTAAAACAATTGGATTTTGACGGAACTTTTTCTTACTCACACGAAGTTGAAGTTGATTATAAAGCTCCGGTATCTTATTCACTTGAACAGAATTACCCGAATCCATTTAATCCGGAAACAGATATTTCTTTTACTCTTGCCAAGTCTGATAACGTAACATTAAAAATCTATAACATCCTCGGATCAGAAGTAGTAACGCTTGTTAATGAATTTATGGAAGCCGGAAAGCACACGATTAAATTTAATGCTGCTGATTTAACTTCGGGAGTGTATCTATACACAATTAAATCAGGTAGCTTTACAGCAACCCGCAAGATGATCCTGATGAAATAAAATTGATATGATTATTAAATAGAGGCTTCTGAAAAATTGTTGTAATTGATATTCCGGACTAATCTCGGATACTTCTGAATTCACTTAAGTATCTGTGTTGGTCCGGAATTTAAATAAGGGTTAGAATAAATTATAAGATACGAATCATCTTTGCATTTCAGCATTTCATCGTTCACCCGCTGACGAAAAACCATTTTTGGCAGGAACTATTAATAACTGCTTATCAAGCTTTGCTATTAGTGATAAAAGATTCAAACAATTGCCTGCTGAATGGGAGGTAAAAATAATTCTATCAAGAGTGAGATTAAGTATCAACACTTAATCCCACTCCCGTTTTGCTATTAACTTATTTTATAAACTTGTTCACATCTTCAACTACAATATCTACAACACCGCTGAAACCATTTAATTCCGGATAATACATCAGATAACCTTGTGCAGGCATAATTTTATATTCACCCGGTACCTGGGCTTTCATAATATAAGAGAACTCCATTTTCTTCTGACTTTGAGTTACAAAGAATGAAACCTTTTCATCACGATATTCTCTTTCGGCAAAGTGCCAGCGCCAAGGCATATAATCATAGAAATAATCATAGTATGTATTGTAGCTGCCTTCACCATCAATAAAATATCTGTCCATTTCTTTTACAATTTCAAAACCTGATGGAAGCATATCTTCCAGTATAAAATAATCAAGATTATCAGATTTCGATTCAACAAAAGTTTTTACAAAAATATCCTGTCCGCTTTTAACTATTCCATCAAAGTCTTTTTTATAATAGATAATGCGTCCATCTTTATTGCCTGCTTCCAGAATATAATATTCTCTTCTTAACTTAAAACCATTATCATTTTTTACAGAAGCAAGGTCAGTTGTAAAGTATTCGTTCAATCCGGAAAAATATAAAGCCCCTTTACCTGATTTTTCTATTCTTATCTTGTTTCTGCCTTTTCTTAAAAGCTTTTCTCTATCATCAGAAATCTTAATTGTTTTTCCTTCTGTAAATACAGACTCTTTATTAAATTTTACCGAGTACACTTCTTTATCATTTACAAAAACTTTCGCAGTATAATCAGGATCCAGCTCTTTAGTAATTTTCAAATAATCTGTTAATGCAAACAGCACAACAGCAGTTTCCTGTGTAGAGCGCCAGGAGTATCCTTGCTTTTTTTGGATAAGCCATTTGACAGCTTTTTCTATCAATCCGGAATTTCCTTCAATACTAAGAATAGCTTTAACTGCAAATGCTGTTCCTTGTACATTATCATCCTGCCAATTGTAATTCCACCCTTTTCCGCTCCAAAATGCAAATGATTTTTCTTCATTAACTTGTTTAAGAAGTTTAGCAGACAGTTCTTTTGCTTTTGAGGTTTCATTCATATTTTTTAATGAAATTGCAAGTAAAGAAAGCGGATAGGACTGCAGGTCTTTCCTCAAAAGAATGTTGATTATCTCAAGATAATTTTCTTTATCATATCTTTGATTTTTTAATGCGGTGCTCAATGCATAAATCATATATGATAGTGTTGTTTCGTCAATATCTGCTTTAGCATTGATAATCTGATTCTTAAGATTGTTCAATCCGCTCTGATAAACATTCTCGTTAATATTATATCCTGCTTCTTTTGCGAGACTCATCCCATATATAACATAAGCAGTCATATAAGGGCTTGAATTATCATTCTTCCACCATCCCCATCCGCCATCAGAATGTTGGTGGTCATAAAGACGTTTTAATCCGGCTTCTACAAATTTAGGCAGCTCTTCAATTGTCTTTGATTTTAACGGGACTTTAATTTCCTTAAAAGTATTTGAAACGATAATTGTGGGCAGAAATCTGCTCATAGTCTGCTCAACACAGCCATAAGGATAGCCGGCAAGATCATCAAGAGATTTTAAGATAGTTCCTGCAATTGATGGAGCTGCACTAAAAGAAAGCATAGCTGATCTCAGGTCAAAATTATCCGGAAGGTTAAAGTCAAATGTTTCATTAACATTGTCGTTAGTATAATTTTTAACTATTGGTTCAATTACTTTAACACCATTTGGCAAAACAGGAACTTTAACTTCCATTGCATCTGATTCTTCATTTGTAAGTGCTGAAGCTTTTAATGTCGCTTCGCCGGTTGGAAAATCAACTTTAACTTTCCAATCAACTCTTAGCTCTGAATTTGCAGGAATTTCAACTTCATAAACTTCTTTAACTGAAAATTTTTCGGCTTCCCTGTTACTATTATTAATCCTTGAACCTAATAGTTTCAGTTTATCGGAGCTAAACTCAATTTTAGTTTTCTTCACAGATGAAAGATAGTTATGCACAATTGTTGAAATGACAACTTCATCATCCTGTCTGAGGAAACGCGGAGTTTCCATTCTTATTAGAAGATCTTTTCGGCTTATAAATTTATTTGTGTTTTGACCGACATCAGTTTGTTTTGTAATACCACGAACCGTCGTTCTCCAGGTTGTTAAATTATCAGGAATTTTGAACTGTACTTTTGCTTTTCCATTTTTATCAGTTACTACGTGTGCTTTCCATATTAATGCATCAACAAAATTTGATCGGACATCAGCCTGTTGGTAAGACTGTTTATTAGTGCTTTCTTTTTTCTCATACATAAATGATGGAGGCATTCTTTCACCCATTGGTGATTCACTGCTTAGATCATCTGCAATTTCATTTTTTGGTTGGCTGCCGCCTTTAACAACTTCAGTAAGTATTGTATTAATTTGCTGTTCTTGCTCTTCATTAAGAGTGATGTTATACTCTTTTTTAACATCTATTATTACTTCGCCGATTAAAAGCATACCGCCATATCCCGCAGAGATAAAAAGCTGATAATTACCTTTCGCAATGTTTTTTATCTCATAGTTACCCAGTGAATCAGCTTTGGCAGAGTAGTAATATTTCTCGCCGGTAAGCATTACAAATAATCCATCAGGAATTTTTTCTTTTCCCGGAATAATGAGTTTTCCATATAACCTCCCCTTATAATTTTTATCATCCTGCTTATAAGAAAAATAATTTTTATCAATATAAGTAGCTGTTCTGCTGTAAGTACTAAAGTAACCATATTGCAGTGAATTATTAGTCGAGATATAATATCGCTGAGGAGAGTAGAAAAAAGTTTCTATTGGTTGTGTCTCATCTTCTTTAATTGCATATATGCTTTCGTCAATGATGCCAAAACTGACTTCTGTATTTTTAACAGGATTACCCTTATAATCTTTTACTGTGATTTCGTAATCAGCCTGTTCTCCGGGTTTAAATATGTTTTTAGATGGGATCAGATCAATATTCAAAAATTTGTCTTTCGCAAGAACACCAATCAGCTTAGCTGATTGATACAGCATTCTATCCTTGATAAAGCTTATTGTAATATTAAAACTTGGGACGAACTTTTCAGTTAATTCTTCCCTTATCTCAAAACTATTCCTTACTGGTTTTAACTTTTTATAAAAAATAATTTTGTCAGTTTCGTAAGTAAGTAAAAGTTCCTGATCTGTTTCCGGAAGAAAAACATACGCTATTAAAGTATCTCCCTTTTCATAAGCTTCTTTATCTGTTACAATCTCTATTCCTGCATTAGTTCTCTGAAGATAATAATTGTCAATATCTCCGACATAAAAAGAACCTGAGGTCTCAATTTCTCTTTCCTTCTCGTCAAAAGCTATTACCGTATAACTAAAGTAACCGGTTGCATCTCTTTTTGGCTTAAACTTTACAACTGCCGAACCAGCTTGATTTGTTTTTGCCCGGATGGTATCCGTATAGGACATCTTGTTTATATACCTGGAATCATCTGGATAATAAACGATTACTCTAAAATCAGTTTGAACTGGTTTATCTGAAAAATCTGAAGCATTTACTTTAAGCTTTACCTCCGACCCTTGCTTGAAGAACCATTTCTCAGGTGAGGTTGAGATGGTGAATGATCCTCTGGTAACAAATGTTTCAGCAATACCATTTATTGCCCTGCGTGAAGCATCTGTAACTTGTGCTACAATAGAATACTGATAATCACCTGAATTATCAGAATCAATTTTATAGGACAATTCAAATTTCCCATCTTCATTCAAAGTACCAGACTCCTGAAAGATCAATTCCTTTTGGCTGCCTAAATATCTATCAGATTTATAACCTCCATAAAACCATGACCACTCGCTCCAATACCACCATGGTCTCCAAAAGTTCTGTTTGTAAATACTGACCTGAACATCAGCATTCTTTACTGGTGAACCGAAATAGTAATCTGCTGTAACAGTAACTGTTAATTTATCCCCCCTTGAATACTGTTTTTTATCTGTGTTAACATTTACTTTATATTCCGGTTTCTTGTATTCTTCAACAGAAAAGGAACCATAATAGGACTGTTCATCTTTTTTTAAGATGATTGAATAGTAGCCAAGATCTGCATCTTCATCCAGATAAAAGCTACCCGATAAAGTACCAAATTCATTTGTTACAGCTTCACCGGAGTAAACCTCTTTATCCTTTGATGATTTTACAGTAATAGAGAATTTTTGTTCAGGGACATTCAGGAATTCATTCCCCACTTTATTCCTGAAAATTGCTTTGAAGTTTACTTCCTGTGCAGGTCTGTAAACCGGCTGCTGAGTATATATATATGCAGTCAGATATTCGTTTTGTATCTGATTAAAATAAAAATATGGATCACATAACAACACTTCATCATCGGCATATCCGAATAATCGAACACTTGAATTATCATTGTTTTCAAAATCTGTCAGCTTAGCATACATAATTCCGTCTTTGTCAGCTTTTCCTGAACCGATTAACTGACCATTTTGAAAAAAATCAAACTTAGCTGATTTATAGAATTGCCCTGTTTTTGCATCAGCTATATATGCAAGAATTTCTTTCTGGTTGTTTTTATATAACATGGTAAGATTAGTTACCACTATTGCGCAATAACCTACTTTATCTTCCCTGATTGCCTGAACAATATAAATCCCTGGTTTTTCAATCTTACCAACATTGATTTCGTTATGTCCATACTGAGCTTTTATACTTGGTTTAATCTCCCACTGTTTAATGAGAGAAGTATATTTTAATAAAAGTACATTTTCCTTACCCCAAATATCAAAGGAATAATGATTGTAGTTTTGATCAAGAAGAGAGAAAAACTTAACCGGATCGTGGATTTTCAGCAGTCTGAACTGGAATTTCTTACTATTTTCAGCATATGTATAAAGATTTAATTTTACGATGCTGCCAGGTTCATAGCTAGAATTATTTGAAATATAGAAATTATTGTTTTCTTCCGGAAGCTGTAATCTTGTTGAACCTCCAATAAATAAAGTTGTAATAAAAATAACAATCAGTAAAAAAATCTCTTTAATAAGTCCTGCTTTCATGTTTTCTCCAAAATTTTGAGCTTTTATACAAACATAAAAAATAAAAGTGCCAATTCCTGCCTCTGTTCAGTTCAGAGTCTTACTGATTAAGAAGCTCTGAATACAGTAAAAATAGAATAATCGACCATTAAACCATTAAAGTCGAGTAATCTGGATTTTTTTAAGAGACTCTCAGAATAAAATAAAGTATTGGATGATTTTACAGGTCGGATTAATTTTGAATCAACAATCTGATATGTTTAACTAATCTGAGGTTTTATTGAGATCATTAATAAAGGTAATCTTTGTTCTTCTTTTGGTTGCACTGGTGGGATTTACACTGGTAGTCAACGAAGAAAAGACAATTGAACCGATTGTGTCCGAAAATTATACCACTCCAGAAGAAGCAATAACTGCTGACCGGTCATTGGTCGAATTTATGGACAAAGGAACTATGAAAGCCAGCTGGTATGGACCAGGTTTTCACGGTAAAAAAACTGCAAATGGTGAGATTTATGATCAAATGTCCTTTACTGCTGCTCATAAATCTTTGAAATTTGGCACTTTATTGAAAATAACAAATCCCAAAAACGGAAAGTCTGTTATTATAAGAATAAATGATAGAGGTCCTTATATTTCAGGAAGGGATCTTGATCTTTCAAAAGCTGCTGCACTTGAACTTGGGTTGATGCGAAATGGTGTAGGCAGAATGAAAGTTGAAGAAATCAAGATCGCCGGATTAGAGGAAAACCCGATGATGTACTAAGAACAAGTCATCATTTTTTAAAGAAGTAAGCCCGGTTTAACCGGGTTTTTCTTTTTTAAAGAACATTTTATCACACCATAATATATTTAAATTGAAATACTATTACTCTTATCTTATCTTAGCATTATGAATATGAATATCTTATCAAAATAATTTATAAATAGGTGATATAATGTTAAATAAAATAAAAGAATTGTTAGGCAATGAAGCTGATTCATTGTTATCATATAAAGCTAAATTCCCTAAAGAACAACTTAATCTACCAGGACCTGATTTCGTTGATAGAATTTTCGCACAAACTGATAGAAATATTAATGTTTTGCGGAATCTGCAATGGATTTTTAAGTCAGGCAGATTGTCCGGTACCGGTTATTTATCAATCCTTCCGGTTGATCAGGGAATTGAACATAGCGGAGGTGCATCATTTGCACCGAATCCGCAGTACTTTGATCCTGAAAATATTGTTAAGCTTGCAATCGAAGGTGAGTGTAACGCAGTTGCATCAACACTTGGTGTACTTGGAATGACAGCAAGAAAATACGCTCACAAAATTCCATATATAGTAAAAATCAATCACAACGAATTGCTTACTTACCCCAATAAATTTGATCAGATAATGTTCGCAAGCGTTGAACAGGCTTATGATATGGGTGCCGCTGCAGTTGGAGCTACAATTTATTTCGGCTCCGAAGAAAGCGGCAGACAAATTGTCGAAGTAAGCCAGGCTTTTCAGTATGCACACGAACTCGGAATGGCAACAGTGTTGTGGTGCTATTTAAGAAATCCGGCTTTTAAATCGGATAAGGATTATCACTTGTCTGCTGATTTAACCGGACAGGCAAATCATCTTGGTGTTACAATCGAAGCTGATATAATTAAGCAAAAACTTCCTGAAAATAACGGCGGATATAATTCATTAAAGAATTATGGAAAAACCAGCAAAAAAGTTTATACAGATTTAACCACCGACCATCCGATTGATCTTACCCGCTATCAGGTAATCAATAACTTTATGGGTCGTGCAGGACTGATTAACAGCGGCGGCGCAAGCGGCGAAAATGATTTTGCCGAAGCAGCTAAAACCGCAGTTATTAACAAACGCGCAGGCGGAATGGGATTGATTTCCGGTCGTAAAGCATTCCAGCGCCCAATGGCTGATGGTGTTAAGCTGTTAAATCTTATTCAGGACGTTTATCTTGAAAAAGAAATAACAATTGCGTAAAGTGCAGTAAATAATTACCCCGATTCAATAAGTGAGTCGGGGTCTTTTAATAATAGCATATCAATACAAGTATCAATTAAATTTACCTCCAAGTGAAAATGTATTGGAAACTCCTGAGCAGTTTTACTAAAATTGTTGTCAATTTATTTCCCCTGACTCTTATAAAAATACTTTAGATAATCGTTTACTCTCTTTAAGTCATTTTCTCGGAGTTATAATATTACCTGACAGAATTTTCTATATCGGATTTATCGGGATATATTCTGAATACAATAAAATAAATGCAGTGAAGTTATAAAGTGAAAATAAAACCAGGTAAAACATAGAAATATTATAAAGCGGCATTAAAAGAAGTTGAAAAAATATTTGACACAAAACCAGTAACCTAAAAAGGCGATTCGCCTGAATCGCCTTAATTATAAATTCTACACTCGCCTTTCAATAAAGCAGATGTTAAAATCTACATTGATTATTGTGTCAGCAAGAAATCAGCAATCTTTCCTAAGTCTTTTACATCCTTATTATTATATGGAGGCATTATAGTGCCGGGATATTTTTCTTTATAATCTTTAAATCTATCAGAATCCATATAAGAGTTTGGATTGCGCAAATAGTTGATAAGATTATCTCTACTGCTCCAATATTGCTTGATACCTTTAAGGGATGGTCCTGACTTAGAACCAGTTAAGTCATTACCGTGACAAGTAACGCATCCGAAAGACTGGAATAACTTTTCCCCGGTTAATTCACCCGTGTTCTGTTCGCTCAGGTTTTGATTATTCATAGAAGAAAAATCCGGATGGGATTCTTCTTTTGATGTTACCCTGCCTAATAAAAGTAAAATAATAAACAACAATAACAATGCTGTAATCCAAATCTGTGGCTTAGTCATATTTAATTTAATAGATTGTTTTCAAAAAATTATTTAATTGAATTTATTCAATCTCAAAAGAAGCATTAACCACACCTGAAATTTCTTTTTCAATTGAACTTAAATCATTAATACCATAATCAGAAATTGCATTTGAAAACTTTGGTGTAATTTGAAGAACTCCCATTCGAGCATTTCTCATTGGTCCCAATGTCCGGTTTGTGGCTTCAGCAATTTTTTGAGCTCTTATCATAGCATCTTTTGCGGCTTCTGCCTGAATCTCAATCTTTAATTCAGCAAGCTTTGTATAATGATATTCAGGCTGCTCAACATTAAAACTAACTCCTTTTTCTATTAAAGATGTTATGTCCAATGAAATCTCTTTTATTTTGTTTACATCTGTTGATTGAATTTCTATTCGCTGACTATAGACATATCCTATTATTCTTCCGGTTTGATATCCTTGTTCACTCATTTCATAAACAGGATAATTATTAATTGTAAAAAACTCAATTTTATCTTTTGGAAATCCCTTTTGTTCTAAGTATGAAATCAAAATCGGCTTTTGTCTGTTCAGTTCTGAATATGCTCTATCAGACGTTGAAGATTGAACTGAAATTGAACCACGCAAAAAGCCAAGGTCTGATATAATTTCCTTTTTAGCAGAGCCAGTAACATTTATCGTTTGATTTGCACTTTGATTTGATTTCCAGACGTTTGTAAAGATAAAAACACCTATTACAAAACTAACTCCAATTACTATTGCCGGAACAAGCAGATCACTTTTCTTTTCCATATTATTAACTACTTTAGTTATTAAATCAATAAAATTGTGTGGCAACTTATCAAAAAACAGTTATTTTAACAACACAATTCAAATCCGTTTAAGAACTCGGTCACCCGAAATAATTATCAAATAGTGCAATCAAAAGAAATCTGGATTATGAAAAAACCAAACAGACTTATCAATGAAAAAAATCCTTATCTGCTTCAGCATGCTTACAATCCGGTTGATTGGTATCCCTGGTGCGATGAAGCGTTTGAAAGAGCTAAAACTGAAAATAAACCTGTATTCCTCTCGATCGGTTATTCAACATGCCATTGGTGCCATGTAATGGAAAAAGAATCGTTTGAAGATGATCAGGTTGCCAAGCTGATGAATGATTCTTTTATCTCTATTAAAGTTGACAGAGAAGAAAGACCGGATATTGATGGAATATACATGTCTGTTTGTCAAATGATTACCGGAAGCGGTGGCTGGCCCTTAACAGTTGTAATGACCCCTGATAAAAAACCATTTTTTGTTGGGACATATTTTCCTAAGTACGATAGGTTTAACAGAATTGGTATGATGGAACTTATCCCCAAAATAAAAGATATCTGGACAACAAGAATAGATGAGGTTCTTAAATCTGCTGACGAAATTACATCTTCAATCAACAATCAGTTATCTGCACAAGGATCTGAAGAGATTAAGGAAACTATACTTGACAAAGCATATCAGGAGCTTTACAGAAATTTCGATGATGAGTCGGGTGGATTTAATACTGCTCCAAAATTTCCATCACCACATAACCTTATGTTTCTTTTAAGATATTGGAAAAGCAAGAATGAATCAAAAGCACTCGAAATGGTTGAGAAAACCTTAATTCAAATGAGGCTTGGTGGAATTTACGACCATATTGGATTTGGATTTGCAAGATATTCAACTGACCGAAACTGGCTTGTACCACACTTTGAAAAGATGCTCTATGATCAGGCAATGCTGGTAATGGCATATACTGAAACTTATCTGGCTACAAAAAATCTGTTTTATAAAAAAACTGCTGAAGAAATTCTTGAGTATGTTCTAAGAGATATGACCAATAACGAGGGCGGATTTTTCTCCGCAGAAGATGCAGACAGTGAGGGTGAAGAAGGTAAATTTTATTTATGGAATGCAGATGAAATCAGAAATATTTTAAGTAAAGACGAATCAGATCTGACGATAAAAGTTTTTAACATTAAGGAAAATGGAAACTGGATTGATGAAGCAAAGGGAACGACCAGCACTACAAATATTTTCCATCTAAAAAAGTCAATTAAAGAAATCTCAGATGAGCTGAATATTGATACGGATGATTTTTCAGAAAGATTAAGCGTAATACGCAAAAAACTTTTTGATTACAGAAAGAAAAGAATTCATCCGCATAAGGATGATAAGATTTTAACTGATTGGAATAGTCTGATGATATCTGCTCTGGCAAAAGCATATCAGGCATTTAACAATAAAGTGTATCTTGATGCTGCTGAAAAATCATTTAAGTTTCTTGAAAACAATCTGATAAATAAAAACGGTAAACTTCTTCATCGATATAAAGATGGAGAATCAGCGGTTGAGGCTTTTATTGATGATTATGCTTTTCTTATAAATGCACTTCTGGATTTATTCGAATCAACTTTTGATTTCGGATATTTTGAAAAAGCCTTAGAGCTTCAATCAATTATTGATAAAGAATTTTGGGATAATAAGGGCGGTTATTATTTTACATCTGTTCAAAATGAAAAGCTTATCGCAAGACAAAAAGATGTTTATGATGGTGCAGTGCCTTCAGGCAATTCTATTGCTTTGTTAAATTTGGTAAGACTATTTAAAATTACCGCTGATTTAGATTATCAAACTAAAATTGATACTGCAATAAAGTATTTTTCAGGACAGATATACAGAATACCTTCAGCTTTTTGTATGTTTTTGTGTGGATTAAATTTCTTGTTTAGTAATTCAACAGAGATTGTTATTGTTTCTGAGAGCAAAGATAGTATTGACAGTAAGGCATTAGATTTAATCAGAAATAATTTTAATCCTAATAAGATTGTTTTATTAAAGCTGATTGAGAAAGAAAAAAAGTATAATTTATTTTTCCCTTATACCGGGGAGATGAAACTACTGGATGGCAGAACAACATTTTATATTTGCAGTAATTATTCCTGTAAACAGCCTGTAAACAAAGTCAGTGAGCTTGAAAAACTAATTACATAAGAACTAATTCAAATTGGAATATAGATATTTAACATTTGTTAAAGTAAATTTGCACAACGGTCAAGAATATAATCGGAGAAATCGTGAGTTCAGATAATAAATTCGTACGGTCTTTAATCGAAAGTGCTAAGCAAGGCAACAATGCTGCTATTGAACAGCTTTTTCAGATGAATCTTGCTAAAATATATGCGTTTGCACTAAGATTAACAGCTAATAAATCATTAGCTGAAGCGATTACTAAAGATACTTTTATTGAAGCCTGGAAAAAAATCAATCTTGTTCGTTCTGATGCCTCTCTGCTTAAATGGTTAAATTCAATCGCTGTTTATAAAACAATAGAAACTTTTAGAAATAAGAAATCAAAAAACAAGGCGGATCATAAGGATTTTAAGGAACTTGAATCAAAATGTGAACTGGACAAATATATAGTTGTACTTCCTGATCAGGAAAGAATGATTTTTGTTCTCAATAAAGTTGAAGGTTATACTCTTGAGGAAATCTCGGATATGATGGGGATAAAGAAAGATCAGGTTAAGGAACAATTGAGTATTGCAATTGATAGTCTTGAAGAAAGTATTCCTTCAATAAAAGAGGAAAACGTTTTAATAGAAAAACTTGCACAATTGCAGCCTGAAATTCAGCCATCAGCCGAAGTAAGAGATGGAATATTCTCTTACATTATGGATGAAAAGATCCGTGAACAAAGGGAGCATGAAAAGATTGCTGCTGCATTAGCTGAAAAAGAAAGAAAAGAAAATCAGATAGAAGAACCTGAAGAAACCAAAGAGCTTTTTCCGGAACAAGTTGTTGTAAAGCCTAAAAGAGAATTTAATATTAATTTTGCTGTTGTAAAGAAAGTCCTCTATGGAATTATCGCTCTCTTTATATTAGTAGCTGCATATATGTTTATTACAGCACCTTCCGGAGGATGGGAAGTAATATCAATGACCGGACAGCCGGAATTAAATGGCAAGAAGATGAATCAGGATGATGGTTGGCTGCCTGAGGGAAATATTCAGACCGATGCGAATTCTTCAGTTACTTTTGCAATTCCCAAAATAGGCAGATTACTTGTAGATGTTTTAACTAATACAAGCAGAACAAAAAATGATCAGATAAAACTTGATATTGGTCAGATTAAAAAGTTTGAAGGTGATGCTGCCAATGTTTTAACTGTTATTACTCCTTTAGCAAATTTTACTGAGTTATATAAAGGCGGTGCATTCAAATTAAGTGTAACTGATGATAATATGAGTAAATTGATTGTTGAAAGCGGCTGGGTTGTAGTAACTGTTAAGGAGTTTAACTCCTATGTACCAAAAAATTTCGGCTGCTTAGTGATGAAAGGAAAGTATGCAATACCATATCCGCTGGATACAACACCTCAACTTATAAACTTAATTGAAAATTTTTCAGGAGTTACAGACCCAACAATCGGAACAATATTATCTCTTGTAACTAAAAAGGAATCGTTGACTCTATGGCATCTGCTTCAGTTGGTAAGCAGTGAAAACAGGTTTCTTGTTTTTGATAAGTTAGATGAATTCGTGCCCGCACCAAACGGTGTTACTAAGGAAGGGATACAGGGATTAAATAAAGATATGCTTTCAAATTGGCGTCTGGAAATTGAACTGAAGATGGATTAAAGAGAGAAAATTTTGTGTAAGGATAATAATTGAGGGCTTATCGAATACTCAGTGATAATCAGATAAGAAATAATTGGAACACGGATTGAACAGATTAAACTGACAAAAAAAATTGCTCTTAAAGTTTTGGCAGCCTGTCTAAAATATATTGAGCATTCCAGTAAAGAAATTTCCAGCCTTCTATTGTTACAAAACGAGGATCTGAGTTAAGTGAGTCTTTATAAACATTATCCACCAAATCCTGAAATGCTTTTACCTGAATTCTGCAAGCAAGCGAGTCTCCTTCAAGTAAATTGGTTTTTGCCGTTATTAAAATACTTTTTAATTCATTTGAGAAATTAAGATCGCCGAGCCAGGTGTAAAGGTTTGCTGTATCTGTCATATTAACTAATTCAGTGAGTAAGTCTGTGATTGACGCAGAAGAATCAGGTTTGCGTGGTTTATAGGCACTCATATTTATTAAAAGTCCTTCTTTTATTTCTGCATTTTGTTCACTTGGCAGATAATCAGCAACAAATTTATAATCCGATAGATAGCCAAATGAATAAAGCAGTTTCATAGCAATCTTATATCTTAAATAGAAGTCAGGGTCCTGACTCAATCTTTGCTTTAAGAGTGTGTGAATCTCTTCATCTTTATGTTTTACAGTTAGAGTATCAAGCGACCACAAACGATTTGTAGGATCTTCATCTTCAACAAACATTTGCTTCATTAATGGAATTGTTTCTTGTTGATTGTGATTGTATAAAACCTCAAGCGCATAATACCTGTCACGATAGAAGAATGCTTCCTGAACTGCTCTAACTAGCTCTATTTTTGCTGCTTCGTAATATTGGGGAATATTATTAAGTAATCTACTTAAAATAGAAATTTCTAATTGTGATATTTTAGGATATTCATACTGCAAATATTCAAACACTAAATTTGCCTTAGAGTAATCGCCTAATTTCATTAATATTTCCGAAGCTGAAACCTGATAGTATAACACACTTAAACCCAATGTACTATTCCCAAAGGGATTTATTTCAAGGGTATCAATATAAGCCAACGCATACTTTTGAGTTAAATTAGAACCAAATTTGTAAAGTAACTTTAATAAACTATATTGCTCAGACCTAGTAAAGTTAGTATTCCAAAAAACCTGCTCAATTTTTTCTTTTGCGTCTATTACATTATAATCCTCTATACTTGCAATTACTCCACGAACATCCGCACTATCTAATTTATTTATAAGTCGCTGCTTTACTTCCCAGGGTATTTCCTCCTGACTATAAGTGAAAGAATTAAATAATATGAAACAGTTAAAAACTATGTAAATAAAAAACTTTGTTTTCATAATAGTTAACTCGCTAATTCTGTTTCTCTTTTGTTTTCACAATATTCTTTTGAATATTTTTGAAACTCAATTCTATACTAAGCAATCTTCCATTGACCGATATGATCATTCTTTATCGTTTCTTCATATTTTCGATGTGCACTTTCATCACCTTTATGCGTAAAAATATCCCCTGCCTCTTCCAAATCATTTACAAGCTCTTTTAGAACATAACCATTGGTTTTTGCTACTGTATTGGATGGTAAATTTCATCTTCTATCCTCATATTTAATCTTATTCAACTTTTGTACAAAATAAAAAAACTAAATCTTGAGTATTTGGATCTGAGACCCTTCATATTTGAAAATATTTACCTAATAATTATACTCTTATTTACCGATATCTTGTTGTATCTGCAAATCGATTGGAACACGGATTGAACGGATTAAACTGACGTAAACAGATTAATAAATATTCTGCTCATTCATTGCGTTCTCTGTTAGAAATGTTTTTAATGCTGGTTCAAACAAGTAGCGTATGGTTTTTTTTTGCTGAGATTGTTAAGGTTTTAGTTATCCCAACAGTATCATCTCTTGGGTCTGTAATAATGTGCACTCTGTCCAAAGAAAACCTCTGCTGCATCCATTATTGTTTCTGATAAAGTCGGATGCGGGTGAATTGTCAATTTTAAATCGGTAACATTCGCACCCATTTCGATTGCAAGAACTCCCTCTGAAATTAATTCCCCTGCACCGGGTCCGCAAAGCCCCATTCCTAATATTCTCTGTGTATAAGGATCAACAATCAATTTTGTAACACCATCATTTCTATCCAATGTTACTGCTCTTCCGCTCGCAGCCCAGGGAAATTTTGCAACTTCATATTTTATCCCTTCTTTTTTTGCCTGCTCTTCGGTTAATCCTGCCCAGGCTATTTCAGGATCAGTAAAAACAACGGCAGGAATAGCAAGCGGTTCAAAATATGATTTGTGACCAGCAATCACTTCGACAGCAACCCTTGCTTCGTGTGATGCCTTATGTGCAAGCATCGGTTCACCTGCTATATCACCAATTGCAAAAATATCCGGATCGGTTGTTCTTAATTGTCTATCAACTTTTATCCAGCCGCGGTCTGTTAAAGTTACCTTAGTATTTTCTAATCCAAGACCCCGTGTTTCCGGTTTCCTTCCGATTGACATCAAAACATAATCATAAACTTTATCAGTAACACTTCCTTTATCATCCTGTATCTTTACGTTTATTCCAGCTTTGGTTTCGCTCATCCCAAGAACCTTGCTGTTCAACATTACTTCAGCAAAAGATTTTTTTATCCGCATTGAAAGATAATTTACAAGATCACGATCAGCACCCGGCAATAATCCGGGCATCATCTCAACAACAGATACCTTTGTTCCAAGAGCCTGATAAACAGAACCAAGTTCAAGCCCGATATATCCGCCGCCAATTACCAAAAGCGATTTTGGAATCTCAGGCAAATCAAGTGCTGATGTTGAGTTAAGAAGTCTTTTCGATTTTATGTCTAACGACGGTATAGTTGTTATTACAGATCCGGTGGCAACAATAACTTTATCAGATGAGTGTTCAATAGTCTGCCCATCAGCTTTTTCAATCTTTAACAAAGATGAATTAATAAAACTCGCTCTGCCCTGAATGAAATTAACTTTTCTTTGTTTTGATATTTGTCCAAGCCCGCCGGTAAGCTTGTTTACAACATTATTTTTAAAATCTCTAAGCTTGTTTATATCTATTTTAGGCTTGCCGAATTCAATTCCCCAGTTTTTTGCATCTTCAGCTTCGTGAATAAGCTTGGCAACGTGAAGCAAAGCCTTTGAAGGGATACATCCGCGATAAAGACAAACACCGCCGGGATTTTTCTCAAGATCAACAAGTGTAACATCCATACCAAGATCAGCGGCAAGAAAAGCTGCGACATAACCGCCTGGTCCGCCGCCTACAACTGTTAATTTTATCTTTTCACTCATTTTATATCCTTTTAAAAATCAAAACGCAGTTCATCAATCTGCAAAAAATCTGTTTGCTCTGCGTCTTATTGACTATAATAATCTAAGTGGCTGTTCTAATGCTTCAACAACAAATCTTAAAAATCTAATTGCATCAGCGCCATCAATAATCCTATGATCATAAGATAATGATAATGGGAGCATCATTCTTGGTTCAAAAACTCCAAAGCCATTCCATACAGGTTCATTAGCTCCGCGCGATACTCCAAGAATAGCAACCTCAGGGGCATTAACCACTGGAGTAAAATATGTTCCTCCGATTCCGCCAAGATTTGAAATTGAAAAACATCCGCCTTGCAAATCATCCAATCCGATTTTTTTGTTTCGTGCTTTTTCTGCTAAGGAATTAAGCTCTTCAGAAATTTCTGACAAAGATTTTTGATCTGTATTTTTTATAACAGGAACAATCAATCCAAACTCAGTATCAACTGCGATTCCAATATTAAAGTAATTCTTGTAGATAATTTCCTTCTTTTCCATATCTATACTGGAATTAAACTGTGGAAATTTCTTAAGCGCTTCTGCAATTATTCTCACAAGAATAGCGGTAACAGTCAGTTTTGTTTTTGAGTTTTGATTTAATTCCTTTCTTGATTTTTCAAGAAGAGTGATATCAGCTTTATCAAATTGAGTAACATGAGGAATCGTTGCCCATGCATAGCTAAGATGCTCAGCGGTCTTCTTTCTGATATTAGTCATCTGAACTTTTTTAATTTCGCCAAACCTGGAGAAATCAGGCAGCGTTTCAGCTTTGATATTTAATCCAAAGCCGCCGCCCTGAGAATATGACTCATGTAATTTTTTGGAAAAAGCTTTTACATCATCCATTGAAATTCTGCCGCCCGGACCAGTACCGGGAACTTTATTTATATCAACACCAATTTCGCGGGCTATTCTCCTTACCGATGGAGCTGCAGGAGCAGCACCTTTTAAAATCGGCGGTTGTTTATCTGGCGCTTCCATAGCATGAGTTAAAGGTCGTTCACCTGTTTTCGCCTCTGACTTAACTTGTCTGTTCTCTTCTTTTATTACCTGTTCTTCTTCTGCTCTATCTTTCTCAACTGACTTGGTTTCTGAAGAAGCTACGCCTGTTGTTTCAACTCTAATCATTACAGCACCGACTTTTGCTTTTTCACCGGTTTTTATCAATACTTCTACAACTTTTCCTGCAAGAGTTGAGGGAACTTCAATTGTTGCCTTTTCTGTTTCGATTTCAAGCAGTGCCTGATCTTTTTCAATAACATCGCCAACTTTAACAAGCACATCTATTACATCTGCTGACTCAATATTTTCACCAAGTTCGGGCAGCCGAAACTCTTTTATTTCTTTTTTCCCGGTTTGTCCGGTCTCAACTGATGACTTCTGTGCAGTTTGTGATGTTGGTTTTGATTCAGCAGTTTTTATTTCCGGTTTACTTTCACTTTTACTTTTTCCGGTACTACTTTCTGGTGCTTTATTGATTTCCTCAACAACTAAAATTATTGCTCCCACCTTTACTTTATCACCGGCTTTAACATTTAGTTTTGTTATCTTACCTTCAACTGTTGAAGGAACTTCAATTGTTGCTTTCTCAGTTTCAATCTCAAGCACAGCCTGATTTTTTGTAATTGTATCTCCTTCTTTAACAAGAACATCCACAACCTCAGCAGATTCGATGTTCTCGCCTAGTTCCGGAAGTATAAATTCTTTTATCATCTTAAAATCCTGATAATTTTCTGCTGCTCTGTCTGACGATTCCTGTTAAGAAAATCTTTGAGAATTTTCTCAGAGCTGCAGAGTTATAAAATTTATCTATTAATATTTTCATTTAATCTTACTATCAAAGTAAGTCAATAAACTTATATCCTATTGAACATTAATCATGAAACCAATAATTACTTCACTAAATCTCAATTCAACATCCACATTTTTTATACTCTATTATCGAATCTCAATTTAGTTGGTTTATTTAAATCAGCTATTCAAAGGATTTCTTTTATTTGGATTTATACCGAGTTCTTTTCCGGCTTTATCCAATACTTTATCCTGTATCTTTCCTTCTTTGAACAACGCTGTTAATGCTGCAAATACAATATGTTTTGCATCCACTTCAAAAAACTCACGAAGCATTGCTCTTGATTCGCTTCTTCCGAAGCCGTCTGTTCCCATTGAATACAAATATCCCGGGAACCACTTTGCAACTGAATCGGGCAAAGCTTTTACATAATCGGATGCAGCAACAAAAACTCCGTTTTCCTTTTGAAGTGTCCTTTGGATATAATTTTGCTTTTGCTCTTTAGTTGGATTCAACATATTCCATCTTTCTATCTCAAGAGCATCACGTCGTAATTCCTTATAACTTGTTACACTCCAAATATCACATGCAACACGATAATCTTCTTCTAAAATTTTTGCGGCTTTAATTACTTCATTAAGTATTGTACCGCTTCCGAGTAACTGTGCTTTTAATTTAAAAGTTTTTTTATCAGAAGCCTTAAACTTATACATGCCTTTTAAAATTCCATCTTTAACGCCTTTAGGCATTTCTGGCATTGCATAATTTTCGTTCATTAAAGTAACGTAATAGAAAATATTTTCCTGATCTTCAAACATTCTTTTGATACCATCACGAATAATAACTGCAATCTCATAGGCAAACGCCGGATCATAAGTAACAAGATTCGGAACCGGATATGCAAGTAAATGACTATTGCCGTCCTGATGCTGTAATCCTTCTCCGGCAAGTGTGGTTCTACCGGCAGTTCCACCGAACAAAAATCCTTTAGCGCCCATATCAGCAGCAGCCCAAACCAGATCGCCGACCCTTTGTAACCCAAACATTGAGTAATAGACAAAGAAAGGAATCATATTTATTCCGTGTGTTAAATACGCAGTACCTGCTGCCATAAATGATGACATAGAGCCGGCTTCTGTAATTCCTTCTTCAAGTATCTGACCATCTTTAGCTTCTTTATAATAAAGCAGAGAAGCTGCATCAACAGGCTCGTATAATTGTCCGGAGTGTGAATAAATTCCAACCTGTCTGAACAAAGCCTCCATACCGAAAGTTCTGGCTTCATCCGGAACAATAGGAACAATAAGCTTTCCTATTTCTTTATCCTTCAGCAGCTTTGCTAAAATTCTTACAAACACCATTGTTGTTGATACTTCGTGTCCTTCTGTTCCTTTATAAAATTCTTCAAATAAAGATTCAGGCGGGGTTTTAATCGGTCTGATATCTGTCTTCCGCGAAGGTAAATATCCGCCAAGTTCTTCTCTTCTTTTTTTAATGTATTGAATTTCTTCGCTGTTATCATCTGGTTTATAAAAAGGATCATTAGCAATCCGTTCATCAGAAATCGGAATACCAAATCTGCTTCTGAACTCTTTCATTTCATCTTCATTCAATTTCTTTTGCTGGTGAGTAATATTTTTCCCTTCACCCGCTTCACCAAGTCCATAGCCTTTGATTGTTTTTGCAATTATAACTGTTGGTTTACCCACATAGTTTACAGCTTCTTTATAAGCGGCGTAAACTTTTTCCGGATCGTGTCCGCCGCGTTTCATCTTGAATAACTCTTCATCGCTCATCTGCTCAACCATCTTCAGCAGGTCTTCATCTTTTCCAAAAAAGTTCTTTCTGATATATGCTCCGCCTTCAACCGAATATTTTTGATATTCACCATCAACAACTTCACCCATTCTTTTTACAAGTTTTCCATCAGTATCTTTTTCCAATAATGGATCCCAGTCCCCTCCCCATACAACTTTAATAACATGCCATCCTGCACCTCTGAATATCGCTTCAAGTTCCTGAATAATTTTTCCATTTCCTCTTACGGGTCCATCAAGTCTTTGCAGGTTTGCATTGATAACAAAAATCAAATTATCTAATTTTTCTCTTGATGCAAGAGTGATAGCGCCAAGTGTTTCTGGTTCATCAGTTTCACCATCACCGAGAAATGCCCAAACTTTACCGCCGGGTTTTTTCAATTCACGGTCTTCAAGGTATCTGTTAAATCTTGCGCGATAAATAGCCTGAATCGGTCCAAGCCCCATTGAAACAGTTGGGAACTCCCAGAAATCAGGCATTAAAAACGGATGAGGATACGATGTGAGTCCGCCTCCGGGAGCTAAATCTCTTCTGAAATTTATTAATTGCTCTTTTGTTATTCTTCCTTCAAGAAAAGCTCTTGCATAAAAACCGGGTGAAGCATGTCCCTGAAAATAAATCTGATCACCTTCATAACCTTCGCCTCTTCCCCGGAAGAAATGATTAAACCCTATTTCATACAAAGTTGCAGCAGATGCATAAGTTGAAATGTGTCCGCCAATTCCATGTTCCTGTTTGTTAGCTTTTACTACCATAGCCATAGCATTCCAACGGATAAGACTTTTAATTCGTCTTTCAATTTCTCTGTTGCCCGGGAAAGGAGATTGTTTTTCTCTGGGAATTGTATTTATATAAGGTGTGTTTGCACTGAATGGAATATGAACGCCTGCTTTAAAAGCACGAACCTGAAGTTCTCTTAAAAGTTCTATCACTCTTTCGGGTCCGCCATGTTCTAAAACATAATCAAGCGAGTACAACCATTCGTTGGTTTCAATTTCTTCAATCTTTTGATTTTTTTTTATTTCTTCACTCATAATAACTTCCTTTTTTCTTAATCGCTACATCAATGGTTTTAGTGATAAGTCTTTTATTGTCTGAGGATATCTTGATTCATTGAATAGCAAAAAATTTATAATTCCTTATAAAAATCACAATTTTGTGGAAAGCCATATCTCAATATCATTAATTTTCTAATAAAGCTATGCTCAAAATTGGAATTAAAATATAAAGCAAATACGACTGAATAACAAGAATTTGTAAGTGAGTAAAAGCAAAGAAGAGTAATAAGAATATGAATGAGATTTAGATCAAGATTTTTAACTCAAAATTTTCTTAGTTGGTGATAGCCATAGTCTATCAATTAAGACAGTAACTATTTTTATCTTATCTAAAATTCATTTAGTGTATATTGCCTACGTATTGTATTATTTTTTAGAGACTATATTAGATGAGTATAAAGGAATCAGCATTGCTTATTATCATTAATAGCTTATGCATCAATAAAGAACAGCAGAGTTTTCAATAAATAAAAGTTGTAAAGGTTAAAAAGGAAATTAGTACAATCTTTATTGACACAGTATGATTTAATACCAATTATGAAAACAGACAACTCAGAATTTAAGTGGCTTGAAATTGCAAGAGAAATACAACAGCTTTCTCAAACCGGATTGGCTTTTGCAGTTACAGAGTATGAAAAGAAGAGATATGAACGATTAACTGAAATTACCGCTGAAATTATTGAACATCATTCTATCCTTGAAAAAGAATCAGTTCAGAAAGTGTTGATGGAGCATCTCGGTTATGCTACACCAAAGATTGATGTGCGTGCGGCAGTAATTAAAGACGGAAGAATACTGCTTGTGCAGGAAGCAGCTGATAATTGCTGGGCAATGCCCGGTGGTTGGGCAGATGTTGGGGATATTCCATCCGAAGCTGCAATAAGAGAATGCAGAGAAGAAAGCGGATATAATGTAAAACCAGTTAAAGTAATCGGTGTTTTTGATGCTAACAGAATCGGAGGACAATTAGAATTGTTTCACGCGATTAAGATTATTTTTTTATGTGAATTGATCGATGGAGAAGCTAAGATTAGCGATGAAACTATTGATGTGAAGTTTTTTGATTTCAATAATCTTCCTTCACTATCTTTGAATCGTACGAATGAAAAGCATTTAAAAGAAATCAGGCTCCATCTACAAGATCCAGATAGAAAAACTTATTTTGATTAATTATGACTACAGATAAAGAACTTATTTATACCATTGCTTTGTCTGAGTTAAGAGCAGGAAAACAGGCAAGCGAGATTGGCAATATAGGGCAGGCTCGTGTCTGTGCCAGAAGAGCTTGCGGTATGGCTATAGAATACTGGTTGAAGTCTAACTCTTATAAAGACTGGGGCGCTTCAGCTATAACTATGCTTAATAAACTTCAGGAAGATTATAGTATCCCTAAATATATTCGCGATGCAGCATACAGATTGACAAAAAGAGCAGATAAGAATTTTGAAACGGGTGTTGAAGAAGATCCCTTAAAAGATGGAGAAATGATAGTTAAATACTTTCTAGACTCCTTGCAATCTGGCGAATAAATAAATTTTTATCTGTTTTATAGTATGAGTTACTAAAACTTACCGGAATGTTTTTTCATCTCTTTGTTTAATTTATTTGAAGTATAAACATCATAAATACTATTCCGGCAACAAACCGGAGAATTCACTATTGTCTTTCTTCAGCTGTAATAATTAATATACTTATTGAGCCTTCAGTTTTTAAGAATTATTATTCTGTCAGTCTAATTAATTGCATAAATTATTCTTAATATTTTAAATTGAAGATATAATTTTAGTTTTACTTATGAATTTCAAACAGATTATTATTTGCATTATTAGTTCTTTATTGGTTTTTGCATGCGCTGCAAAGCTTGAATTACCTCAATACATTGATGCACTTAATGCATATAATGAAGGGAAATATCAAACTACGTTAACACTGATCAATCAGGCTATCAGCATTGAACCTGATGTTCCGGAATATTTTGTGTTAAGAGCTAAAGCAAATTATAAATTAAATTATAAAGCTTCTGCAATGAGTGATTTAAATAGTGCACTTAAATTGGAAGAATCATTCTCGGCTTTTTATCTGAAGGGCAGAATATTTTTAGAGCGCTCTGAGTTTTCAAAAGCAAAAGTAAATTTCAGAAAATCATATAAACTAAATCCAACATCCCCTGAATTACTTTTTGATTTAGGTTATCTCGAATATTTAAATGGTGAAAATCAGCTTGCTATTGATTACTATCTTAAGGCAGCTAAATACGATTCAAGAAATCCTGCTGTTTATGTAAACATTGGTAATCTATATGCGATAATGGGCAATAGTAAGCTGGCTATTGATAATTATTCAAAAGCTTTAGTACTTGATACGACAGACGGCATTCCATATTATAACCGCGCAAACGAGAAAATGATTTTAAATGATATTACCGGGGCGATCGAAGATTATAAAAAATCACTCGAGATAGATTCACTTAATACAAATACAATGTTTATTCTTGCTGAAGCACAGAGTAAGATCGGGGATTATTCAGGAGCAATTGTTAGTTACAATTCTATTTTAAAAATTGACTCCACATCTGCAAAAGGGTTTTATTTACGCGGACTTTCTCTGCTGTCTTTAAATGATGAAAAGAATGCTTGCACGGATTTTAATAAAGCCGGAGAGCTTGGTTACTTTGATGCTTATGAAATGATAAAAAAATATTGTGATCCCAAAAAACTAAAACAGACAAAAAAAAGCAATAAAAACACAAAGCGATAATTTTAATCATACCGTTCCGTTATAAATTTTTAAACTTAACTGTATAACAATAACTTCTTAATTTTCTTTCAGTCATATCTTTCCATTTATAAGGGTGCAGAATATTAGAGCATTTTATTTGCTTTGCGGCTTAATAACCGGCTCTCCATTGATTTCCAAAATACTTATTATGTTTCTAAATCTTGGAAGCCAGGGAATATAAACACCCACAACCTTTACTTTGTAAGTACTACCGGGATATAACTGAAGATTTAATTCATCAGCATTTTCTTTGTTCTGATAATAATTATCGGAATTGCTGAAAACTTCATCTTCAGTAAATACAAAATACTTCCCTTTCTCTTTACCGAATTGAGCTTTATTAATTACTTTAATTGTTACTGTATCTTCAGTTATATAAGGTTCAAAAAAAAGATAGCCAAAAAGTATTACTAATAAGATAATTATAAAACCAGCCAGTGCAGATAACCTGAAAAAACTCTCACTTAAAACCATATATCATCTCCATAAGTTTGGTGTCAAATAATAATCCAAATTTGATCCTGATTCGTTAATAAATATCTCAATTTCAGAGCATCTCAAATATAGTTTAAACCGTTGTATATGTGATTTAATCAAAAACTATGCAATGATAATTCCAGCATAAATTGCGTTTTTGCACTTATAAGATGTAATAATAACATCAACTTAATTACAGTTGTAAATAAATTGCAACTAATTATAAACCTGATTTTCATTTACTAAACAGCATTAGTATCCCCTTTTATCGCCTGCCATATTGTTGTCAGAATTATTTGGATATCAAGTTTCATTGACCAGTTTTCAATATACCACAAATCATATTTTATTCTTTGTATTGTCCTTTTGCGATTTAACTCTTCATCCTTAACATCACCCCGTAATCCGTTAATCTGCGCCCATCCGGTAATACCGGGTTTTACATTATGGCGAAGCTTTATTTCTTCGAAAACCTGTCCATAAATATTTTGGTATGGGATAGCATGTGGTCTGGGTCCAACAACAGACATATCACCGATCAGCACATTAAAAAACTGAGGCAGTTCATCAATGCTGGTTCTTCTAAGAACTCTGCCAATTTTTGTTACTCTTTTATCTCCGGCAACAACTGGTTTAAACTCTTTTGATTTTTCTTCATCTGTTTTCATTGTCCGGAATTTATAGAATCTGAAACTTTTATTTTTTGCTCCGATTCTTTCCTGTACAAATAAAGCTGGTCCTCGTGAAGATAGCTTTATTAAAACAGCTATAATCGGGAACAACCAGCTTAGAACTAAAATGATTACAAGAAGTGAGAATACAATATCGAATGTTCTTTTAATGAATCTTTTGTTAACCTCTTCCAGCGGTTCATCGCGTGCTGTTATAATTGGAAAATTTCCTATAGAACTTACCTGAAATCTGTCTGAGAGAAATCTAAAGTAATCGGGAATTATATGAATTTTTACAGCGTTGATATTACATATTCTGATTATTTCATCAAGCTTTTGTGTGGATTCGTTTTGTAAAGCAATTACAACTTCGTCTATTTTTTTTTCACTAATAATTTTTGCTAAATCATCCACACGACCAATCACATCTGATTCGGATAAATTGTCATCCAAAAATCCTATAAATGAATAACCAAAATCAGGATTATCTGTAATGGCTTTTTTGAAGTTTCTGCCATTATCTTCTGCTCCGATTATAATTAAACCTCTAATGTTTTTACCTTTTTTTCTGAGAGCCTGCAGAATTTTTCTATAGACAACTGTTCTTAAACTAATCGTTAAAAAAAGTAATACTCCAAAGAATACTATAAAATTTCTGGTAAATAAATCTTCTTTTACTAAAAAGATAAATAATACAGCAGTACCAATTTGTATAACTGTACTTTTTGCAATATTAAGCAACTGAGTTGCAATTGATCTTAAGTAAAGTTCATCATAAAACTCAGTGATGGCGGCATAAAAGAACCATAGAATGTTCAAAGCTAACAGCAAAATGAACATGTAGTTTCTATCAATGAGAACATGATACGGCTGTGCCAGAATGGCAGCTGCAAGAAATGAAATGTTCAGGAGGAACAGATCAGCAATTAATCTTTGATAATAAATTGATTTTTTATTTACAATCATTTTCTAAGAGGATTTGTTTTGAATAATTGAATCTTTTCATCAACATAGGCTTTAATGTTTTTCTCAAATATTTCTCTACTGAATTTTTCAGAGTGAATTCTTATTTCACTGTTATTAATTGATTTTGCGATCACATCAAAATTTTTAACTGCTTCAACAATTGAATCAACTGTCTGATTTGGAAACAGGACTCCGGTTTTTTTATCAACAACAGATTCAGTCGTACCTCCAAAATTACCAGCAATAACCGGAGTTCCGCAAGCCATTGCTTCAACAACAATAATCCCAAAATCTTCTTCAGCGGCAAAAACAAACGCCTTTGCTTTCTGCATATAGCTTTTCAGACTATCGAATTCCTGATAGCCAATAAGACTGATGTTTGATACTGCCTTTGCTTTAAGTCTTTCTTTCTCCGGACCACTTCCAATAACAATAAGTTTTTTATCCGGCATATGGGCAAAAGCTTCTATAATCAGATCAATTCTTTTATAAGGTACTAATCTTGAAGCGGTTAAATAAAAATCCTCCTTTTCAGTCGCGAGAGAAAATTTCTCTACATCAACAGGCGGATAAATTACATCTGCATGCCTGTTATAAATTCTCTTTATCTTTTTTGCAATATGATTTGAATTTGCAATAAAGTAATCAACACTATCTGCAGATTTTAGATCCCATTTACGAAGGTATTTTAATATTGATTGAGCAACTAATCCTTTAATACCTGAATTAAGATTAGCTTCCTTCAGGTAATAATCCGCCTCATCCCAGGCATATCTCATTGGTGAATGACAATAGCAGATATGCAGCTGATTTTTATTTGTTCTTACACCTTTTGCAACTGAATGAGAGCTGGAGATAATCAAATCATATTTAGAAAGATCGAATGACTCAATTGCTTTTGGAAATAAAGGAAGATATTTGCGATGTCGTTTTTTTGCATAAGGTAAATTTTGTATAAAAGATGTCTTTGCTTTCTTCCCTTTAAGTATAATTCTTCTTTCCTCATCATTTAGAAAATCAACAAGAGTAAAAACATCAGCATCCTGCCAGATGCTGGTGAAAGACTCAACTACTTTTTCTGAGCCTGCATAGTTAACAAGCCACTCGTGTACAATTGCAGTTTTCAAAATTATCTCAGGTTATAAATTTTATAATATAATTCTCTTGTTTCAGCAACAACTCTGTTAATACTATAATTTCTTTCAGCTTTCAATCTTGAATTACCGGAAAGTCTTTTCCATAATGTTTTATTCTTTGACAAATCAATTATTAATTCAGCTGCATCATAAGGTCTGCTTATATCAAATAAAAATCCATCAGTATTATTCTCAACAATGTTAAAATTTCCTGTTACATTAGTTGCAATCACCGGTAATCCATGTGCGTATGCTTCCAAAACTCCAAGCGGCATTCCTTCCCATCTTGAAGTTGAAATGTAACAAAAAGAACTGAGCAATACTTTATCCGGTTCAGTTGTAGTTCCTTTTAAGATTATATATTCTGCTAAACCATTTATTGCTATCAATTCCTTTACCTTATTCTGATCAGGACCTTCACCGTACACCAATATTTTAAAATTATCAATTTGATTGAGTTCTTTTAATCGCAAAGCAATAGGTACTAAAAGCTCAGAATTTTTTGAATGATCAAAACGTGAAAATGAAACAATTATTTTGGGATTTTGTTCATAGTTTTTGTCATCAACTTTGATATCCGGAATTTCTACACCGTTTTCTATAACAATTAACTTATCTGAAGAAGCGATATGATACTTTTTTGTTAATACGTTTTCTCCCTGAGATACATTTATGAACTTATCGGTTCTCAGTGCAAATAATCTTTCAAGTAATAAGTATAGAGATTTTTGAAAAGAATTATAATTATCTACATGAATTCCATGAAAAGTATGGATCACTTTAACATTTATAAAATATCTAATCAATCTGCTGTATATGCCGGCACCTTTACCATGAGAGTGAATGATATCTATCTTTTTCTTTTTAACGAATCTAATAAGTTTGAATAAAGAAAATAATCTGAACTTTCGGTGAGGAATGATCAGCATATTTTCTTTGCCGATCAGTTTGCTGTACTTGTCATAATATGGATAATCAGTTGGAGCTGCAATATAAAATCCGACCTGTTCTTTCAGGTTACTTACCAATTTGAATATATGTTCAGGACCTCCGCCATAATCTGAGCGTGATGTAATGATTAAAATATTTGGTTTAACCTGGATCAACTCTTTCCTTATTTTGCCAACAATCGGTCTTTATTTTCAAAGTAGCCAATAAACTTATAAGTTACATACATAAGGTAATGAAGTGTGTTCCTTACCAATAAAAAGATAAGACCTTTTCTCCGATAATATTTATAAGACCTTAACTCAATGTCTTTTTTCTCTGCAAGATATTTCAGACTTTTTTCTTTGCTTTCCCAATCTGAAGAGAACTGATTTTCATGTATGCGATAGTAAACATGAACTCTTGGAATAAAATGAATACTATTAGCTTTACTTACTTCCAGCCATAGACCATAATCTTCAAGTTTATCATTAGGATCTTCATCAAATCTGCCCGCTTCCTCAAATGCTCTTTTCCGAATCAATACCGATGAAAGAGGAATTGTATTTCCGATTCTGATCAGCTCTTCTCGACTTTGTGCTGCACGAAAAGGAAGAGGTAAAAGCTCAAACATCTGTGAAAAAAAATTAACTTTACCAAAGCTGAAGCACATTGAATAGACTAATGAAATCTGAGTATTATTTAGTAAATAATTTAATTGATATTTAAGTTTTTCTTTTGTCCACAAGTCATCAGCATCAAGGAAAGCAATGAATTCCCCTGAAGATTTTTCAACGCCAAAGTTACGGGGAACCGAAGGTCTGCCGGCATGCTGCAAAGCAAAGATTTTAATTCGAGTGTCATCCTGTGCTAACTTTTCTACAAGCTTTATTGTCTTGTCAGTTGATCCATCATCAACAAAGATAATTTCAAAATTTTGGTATGTCTGATTTAATACAGAGTTAATTGTCTGCTCAATGAATTTTTCACAATTATAACCGGGAATAATCACTGAAACCAAAGGATGATTTTTCAAATTATCGGACATTTATTTTTTTATTAATTCAAAAATCCCGCAGCCATAACTACAGTTAAAATTATTTTGAATATTCTTTTCTGATAATTCAGCAGAGATATACAGTTTATTCTTATCATCTATGAATGAAAAATTTTCTATGATAAAATTTTCTTCTATCAGCTCAATAAGATATTTAACTGAGAACACCCTGTGTGCATCAAATTCAATTCTTTGAGGACCTATTACAGTTGAAAGATAAAGTCTGCCGTTTTTCTTAAGCATATTAGTTATATTTTTTAGTCCTTTTAAATGACCGTTTACATCAACAGGATCTCCGTATCTGCCAAGTCCAAAATGCTCAATAGTATGTAAACAACTAACTGAATCACAATAATCGTGTAGGTTAAAATCCTCTGACATAAGGTCTGCTTTTAGAAAAGAAACATTAGGAATATTTCCTTTAATTTCTCTGATGTCAATAACTTCAATTTCCCTGAAAGAAGCCACATGAGTTACAAATCCGTCCACTCTTGAACCGATATCTACATGTTTTACGGAAAGATTTTTAAATACCCTTTGAGCTACATAAAGATCCTGATAAAAATAATGCAGTGGAAAAGAACCGGTTGTATCAAATCTGTCCGTTAGCTGGGGATATAGCTTTTCGATTTTAAATGGTGCATTGGTTTTCTTTAATTGTTTATTTAACAGTGATTTGTTTTTAATATAAACCGGAAATCCTTTCAACATATAAATTAGATTTTTAGGATATAGACCGGATTCTTTTAATAAGATAGTGAACATGCTAAAATTAAATAGTTTCGAGTGATGCAATAAAATTTGTTGTTCTAAATTGTTCATATACTTCTTCATAACCATTCATGGGCACTAGAAAAGAGGACGGTGTAATACGATAGATTTTCATTTTCAATTCCTCAAAGAAATAATAGAAATCTCTATAATAAGTTTTAGTATCAATATTGCTTCCGCCAAACTCAAAGCTGACAAGTTTAATTTTTTTATCACTAAACATTTTAGACCCACCCAATAAAACATCCAGCTCATGTCCTTCCACATCAATTTTCAGCAAATCTATACTTCCGATGTTTTTATATTCACAATAATTATCTAAAGTATCAACCGTAATATTTTCAGAGTAACCAAAGTTAATATTAAAGTGATCAAGCTTTCTTTTAGTAAGCGATGCGAGTCCGGAGCCAGCAAAATCGTAAAACAAACTGGCGTTTTTCTTTTCTCTTCCAAAAGCAAAATTATTTAAAAAGATATTTTCGCCCGGTTTAATATTCTTTTCCAATTTATTAAAAGTAGTTTTTGAAGGTTCAAAGCAATGTAATTCATAATTCAGTTTACCGGTTAGTTCAGAAATAATAAGATTGCTGAAAAGCCCGATGTTCGCACCAATATCAAAAATAACTGCTTTGTCTTTTTGAGAATGTAATATCTGCTTTACTAAAACTAATTCTCCGCTTTCATTAACATTTGTTCCTGCACCTATCCCCATCAAATAGCTTGAAACATCAAGATTCTTTTTTAATAGTTTCTGAGCTAATGCATTACCAGTCAATTGTATCGCAATATTTTTTAATACTTTCATCACTTTCTTATTCCAACACCTTTTTAATGAGGTTATTTAAGTATTGAACTGACGAATGATCAGTTATAGATCTTTTGTATCCGGCATCTGCAATCGAATTTCTCAAAAGATCATTTTCGAGAAAGAAATTAATTTCATCAGCAAGATGGTTAACGCTTTCAAATACTGCTATTTCTTTATCAATTTCATATATCAAATTTAATCCGGGCACAAAATAACTTAACTGAAAAGCACCGCATGCATTGATTTCGTAGTGCCTTCCTTTAACCTGTTCTTTGTTCTTTTTAAGAAGTACTAATTCCTTCCAATCTTTTATTGAAAAAACCGAATGCAAAAGAAATTTTAAATCATAATATACGGCATTTGAAAGATTAAGATTTATTTTACTTTGATTGAAAATTCTAACCACATCATCCTGTGAAGCCCATTTGCCGTACTTCCCCCAATTTCTTCCATATATATTTACACTGATATCTTTCTTTCTAAGAGAATCAATAATCCATCTTCTGAAAGGACTATAATTGCCAACAAATGATACATCATAACATTTTTCAAGATTAAGTTTTTTATAAATATCAGGATTAAAACCGAAAGGAGAATAAATTACGTTTGTGATATTATCAAATAAGTATTTTTGATAAGTGTAATAATCAGGAGTTGAAAAATAATTGAAATACTTTCTCCAGTGTTTTGCAAACTCTACCCTCCATGGATCATCGATAAAATAAGAAATTGTTTTAGTATAATTTCTTAATGAAGATATAGTCTCCTCATCAAATTCATTTTCAAACAAAACAAACAAAGCAAAATCCGGCTTTTCGGCTATAACAATTTCTTTCAACTTCTTATTCATACCATTTTTGCCAAGCGATTTAAGCTCAGAATAAAAATCAAATAAAATTACATTGTCTTGTCCCAGTATTGAACAAATTGGTAAATAAATATTGTTGTATTCAAAAGAATAACCTCTTGATTCTACACCATAATCATTTTTAAGAATTGCAATCAGCGCTTTGGACATAATAATTAATTTATCTTTAATAATCTTTTATTAACTAATGAAATATAAAAAACATAGATTACTCCTATAACCAAAATCGTGTATGCAATTCCCAGAAAACCGAAATTTGAAATAAAGAGCAGATTTAATCCAACCGAACCAATACCGATAATTAATTTAGGTGCAATATATTTCTGAGGTTTACTAAGTCCTAGCCCAAGCAGAGTTTGTGTTTGTCCAGTGTAAAACAAGCCTGTGCCCAGGGCTAATAAGGGGAGAACCTCCCAATATGTGGAATAGTTTTTACTGCTTACTAATGTTATTATTTTATCTCCCCATAAAAATGTTATAAGAGTAGCAATCAAAGTTATTATGAGAATAAGCAGAGTACTAATCTTTATATAGGAGTATCCGGTATTTACATTTTCTTTATTATCAATGTCTGCAAATTGTTTGAATACAATTGGAGCAGCATACTCATTAATGATATTGTTTGGAATAACAACCAAAGCATTTACTATTGCTATCATAATTGCATAAATGCCAACTTCCTTAACAGATAAAATTGCGTTAATTATCCACTTTTCTCCATTCATCTGAAGCCATCCCGCAATTGCCCAAATTAAAAAGGGTGATATATATATCAGAACTGTTCTTATCATCTTTTTTTGTATGTCAGTTTGATTTGTTTCAGTAATTTTTATCGGAGCATACTTTCTGAATGTATATATTTTAATAAATACAAGAAACAGTGAAATACAACCAAAGGCGAGTAATATGCTAAATAATTCCAGATTGTTTTTGCTTAGTAATATTATCACAACAATAATCATTAATATTTTTTCTAAAGCTTGTAAAAGAGAATTTTCTTTTCTTTTTCTGATCAAATTCAAAACAGAATTGAAAAACTCACTGACTTTAGAAATAATTATAAACAGCCCAGAAACCAGTAAGAAAAGACTGCTGTAAAATTCATCCTGAAAGGGAGACAGCAGTGAAGTAATAATCGTTATAATAATAAAAATCAGGATTGTAATTTTTAAGAATCTATACATAAGCAATACAAAGTGACTTCTTTGATTTAAGTTTTCATAATGATAATAATATCTGAGAAATCCTTGTAAAAATGAGCCGTAAAACAATCCTAACAGAGCGGCAATTGTTAATATAAGAGTATAAATTCCATATTGTTCAGGACCAATTTTGGAAATAAATTTTATTATAATAAAGCTTAGAAATAAATTTATTGTTTGTCCCAGTGCTACCCAGGTAATTTCTGTAGCAGATTTTTTTGAGACTTTTAATAACAATAAGGAAATAATTTCCCGTATTTCTTTCATTTTTCTAAAGATGTATCAATTATGTCTTTAAATTTAGCAAAAAATCTTTGTTTATTTTTACACCTTAAAGATAATGCAGATGTGTAACTATTACGGTAACCAAATTTGAAAATTCTAAGACTTAAATATTTTTTTTCAGATCTTTTTAATTTTAAAAATGCTTCCCGCTCAGAAAAAGCAAAAAAGAATATTATACTTCTTTTTATTGTGCAGGTATTCAATTTCCTTTCGATAATGGCATTAGTTCCTGTTTCAATAGCTTATTTAGGAAATGAAGAGTACGGAATATGGTTAACCTTAGCATCAATTCTTAGCTGGCTGATTAATCTGGATTTTGGTATCGGAAATGGATTAAGAAACAAACTTGCCGAAGCGTTAGCATTAAATGATTTAAAATTAGCCCGTATCTATGTAAGCACAGCTTATACTGTGTTCTTCATCGGAATTACTTTTGCATTTTTGATTTATTTAACAGTGCACGGAATGCTGAATTGGGCTGCTATACTTAAAGCACCATCAGATTATGTTAATCTATTAAACACTTTAATTCTGTGGATTATAGTTTTATTCCTGGTGCAGTTTTTACTTAAACTACTTACTTCAATTATTAACGCTGATCAAAGACCCGCATTAAACGGGGTTTTAAGCCTTTCAATCAATGCACTGATATTGTTAGCTGTATTATTCCTTTCACAAATAACTGAAAAATCCTTTACTTCTTTTGCAATAGTATCAAGCAGTGTTCCGGTTCTCGTCCTCTTTGCTGCATCTGTTTTTTTGTTTTCAGGTCATTATAAAAATATATCTCCATCAATAAGATTTATTGATTTTAAATATTCATCAAACCTTGTAAAGCTCGGAATGCAGTTCTTCATAATTCAGATTTCGGGTTTAATTGTTTTTACAACAGATAATATAATCATCGCTCAATTGTTTGGACCGGGACAAGTTGTTACTTACAATATTGCATATAAATATTTTTATATGATTCCACTCGTCTTTAATGTAGTGTTAGCCCCTTTCTGGTCAGCTTTTACTGAAGCTTATGTAAAAAAGGAATATAGCTGGATACAAAATGCAATAAGAAAATTATTAATAATGTGGATAATACTTTCTTTAATTGCAGTTTTTATGATTATAATATCAAATATAGTTTATAGCATCTGGGTAGGCTCAGAAATACAAGTACCGTTTATTCTTTCAATCTTTACCGGAATCTTTGTAATAATTGCAAACTGGAATAATATTTTCGCATATTTTATAAATGGAGTCGGTAAAATTCGGATTGCATTATACTACTCAATATTCACAGCACTGATAAATATACCTCTGTCTATTTTATTAGCTAAACAATTCGGACTTGGTATTTCGGGTGTAATACTTGCAACAAATATTTGTTTGATCATTGCATCTGTCTGGTCACCAATCCAATATTATAAAATTATTAACAATAAAGCATCAGGAATTTGGAATAAGTAAATAATTTTAGTTCCGGTATAAAAAGCCTGACTCTATTATTAAACTGAGGTTATAAATATTATAAACGTTTTTATCTTTAAAATATCGTAATTTTACTCAATCAATTTTTTGTCAAGAGCAGAAAAATGTTAATTGGAATTATTGCCAATACCACAAAAGAAAAAGTCTTTGATGTAGTTTCTTCCTTTCTTGTAAAACTCAAAAAGAATAATATTAATTATATCTTAACCAAATCACTGTTTGAAGAGCAGGGTAAACTTAGAACAGATCAAAATAAAAATTTTGCTGCGGATGATATTGAAATTTATAAAGAAAGCGATATTATAATTTCAATTGGCGGAGATGGAACAATGCTCGCCACAGCTTATAATGCTCAGTTTTATGATAAACCTGTTCTCGGCGTAAATCTTGGCAAACTTGGTTTTCTTGCAGAGGTAAACATTGAACAAATGGACAAAGTAATTTCTGACCTGAAAAACGGTAATTTCAAAATTGAAGAAAGAATGCTGATTACAGCAATTGCAGAAGGTTATAAATCTGAAAAGTTCTTTGCGATTAATGATATTGTTATTGATAAAGGCGGCTGGCCAAAGATGATCGAATTAACTATCCGGATAGATGATGAATATGTTACAACACTTTCGGCTGATGGTTTAATTATTGCAACACCAACCGGCTCAACCGGTTATTCGATCTCTGTTGGCGGACCAATAGTATCCCCGAAAACAGATGTTATTACAATTGCTCCTATTTCACCGCATAGCCTTACTGTAAGACCGTTGGTTCTTCCCGGAAATCAGGTAATATCAATCAAAGCTGATTCGCTTCACACAGCAATACAGGTAAATTGTGACGGACAAAGATCATATTCTTTTCAACCTCCGATGGAAATTAAAATTAAGAAAAGCGATCGACCGCTAAAACTGATTCATACTTCAGTAACTACTTATTTTGAAACCTTACGCAATAAACTTATGTGGGGAATAGATCTAAGAAATAAAAGGAAACAATAAATCTATGTTAAAATATTTTTTGCTTACGATATTTTTGCTTTTAAATGCTTTTATTTATTCACAGGATTTTCGAATATCTATTGATGATAAAAACGGCGAGCCGCTAATTCTCGGCTACTGCCCTGTAAGTGAAATGAATGACTCGGTTTTCTCAAATAGCTGGTCAGCAGAATATAATAATTATCAGCCTGACTTTGACACTATTGATAAGCTTGAAGGCAAACTTGATCAAATAATTATCACAATAGTTTTCCGTTCAACCTGCAGCGATAGCAGGGAACAGTTGCCAAGATTATTTAAAATACTAAATGAGCTTAATTATGATTTAAACTCCATTACTTTAATTGGAGTTGACCGTGAAAAGAAAGGCTTATCAAACGAAGCAGAAGGGCTTGAAATAGAATTCGTTCCAACAATTATTTTTTACAAAGATGGTAGTGAGATCGGCAGAATAGTTGAAACACCAGCAGAGAGTCTGGAAAAGGATTTGTTAAAGATAGTTCAATCATTTTAATACTTATTAGTTTAATGGTTTTCAACTCTAAAACTCATCACAGAAAAAGCATAAGATTAAAAGAGTATGATTATACCAATCCCAACTGGTACTACGTTACTTTCTGCACTTACAGACTGTAACACTTATTTGGAAATGTTAAGAACATGAGATGGTTCTAAATAATGTTGATAACAGATGAAAACTATTCAAACTAAAAAACCCCGACTCACATCGGGGTTTTGATTTTTAATTTGTTACTTCTTCAAGTACAGGAAGTTTTATCCTCTTAGGCTTCAAGCCTTCTTTCTTTCCTTTCCTGTTTCCATTCTATATTAACTTTATTCACAATTAATATTTGCATAGAATTAATTTTACTTCTATTTTTAACCAATCCATTTTATGGAGTTGGAAGGACATAAGTGCCTTTGCCCCGTTCGCGGGGTTTTTTTATGGTAATAATTTAATTCCGTGTCCTTCAATTCCATTTTTACCGGCATAGTATTTCGTTTTAATTAACTCAATTATCTCATCACCAAAAACATATTTTTTACCTTCATCAATATTATAAACTCTAAACATAAATCGGCGGGAAGAATGTGCAAGTAAATCTGCAAATTGAAGCCCAGCAATATTTAGCATCTTTGGTTTTACTTTTAGTTCTAAGCTTGTAAATAATTTCTTCAGTTTGTCACTTTCAATAAAATGTGTTCCGCTTTCAATAATTTTTCTATAGGATTTTTTTAATCTCATATCTTCCTTTCCTCCTCGTGATTCTATCATCATATCACCAATTGAATTAATTGATTTTAGAAAGAAAAAAAAACGTTCAACTAAAACTTCCATACAATAATGATATGGATCATACTTCCAGGTATTATATTTTTGATTATGATCAAGCTTATCAATTAAAACAGAGATTATTTTAAAATCAGTATTAGAAATTAAATCCAAGAATTCCTTATTAAAGCGCAATTCAGTTTCAGGATTTTTTAAAGCATTAAATGGAAACTTTTTATTTACCAGTTCTTTCCGATGAAAAATTATTGGTTCATCTGGGTGAAATCCAAAATACTTGGACTTTAAACTTTCCAGCGCTGGTTGAAAAACACTTTTTACATATTCTAACTCAAAGATTACTCCAGTTAGACTCAAATATCTATGATTTGGATCGTATGAGCTTCCAAGATCATTATTCCCTACTTCATCGATGTATATTCTGTATTTTTGCATATTTGCTTAATCAAAAAACCCCGACTCACATCGGGGTTTTGATTTTTAATTTGTTACTTCTTCAAGTACAGGAAGTTTTATCCTTTTAGGCTTCAAGTCTTCTTTCTTTCCTTTCCCGTTTCCATTTCCGTTACTTCCGTTTTTGCCATTCTTTCCATTGACTTTGTTCTTACTTCCATATCCATTAGGATTATTGGCATCCTGATAATTTTTGTAAGTATAAACTTTGTTCTGGAAGTTTCTTAAAATAATTCTCTCTTCATCTTTATGTAAAACGTAATTGGGAAGTAAAGGAATCTTACCGCCGCCGCCGGGAGCATCAATAACAAAATGCGGAACAGCAAGTCCGCTTGTATGACCGCGTAAGGCTTCAACTATACTTATTCCGGTTTCAATTGAAGTCCTGAAATGATTAGCACCCTTAGTTTCATCTGCCATATACATATAATACGGACGCACTCTTATCTTAAGAAGTTTTTGAACTAATTCTTTCATCACTGCGGGGTCATCATTTACACCTTTCATAATAACCGTCTGATTACCCATCGGTATTCCTGCATCAGCCATCATCTGACAGGCTTTAGAGCTTTCAGGAGTAATTTCCCACGGATGATTGAAATGTGTATTGCAGTAAATGGGATGATACTTCTTTAACATGTTAACAAGCTTTGTTGTTATCCGATGCGGAAGTACGCAAGGCATTCTTGAACCGAGTCTGATTATCTCTATGTGAGGAATTTTTCTTATTCTTTGCAAAATTTTCTCCAACATAGCGTCTGTCAGCATTAATGGGTCGCCGCCTGAAAGTATAACATCACGTATTTCAGTATGCTGTTCAAGATAATTGAACGCACTTTCAAGCCCCCTCATTGAAATTTTTTCGTAATCTCCCACTTTTCTTTTCCTGGTACAGAAACGGCAATACAAACCGCATTGACTTGTAACAAGAAACAGTGCCCGATCCGGATAGCGATGCGTGATATTAGGTACCGGACTCATGGCATCTTCCATCAGAGGATCTTCAGCTGCATCAAAATCTTCCAGTTCTGTTTTATCAGGCACACATTGACGCCAGATTGGATCTCCCGGATAACGGATTAAGTTAAAATAATATGGATTGATACGGGCTTGAAAAAATTCATCCAGATCTTCTGCTACTTTTTTATCTATCCCGAATTTTTCTACAAGCTGCTCAACAGTATGAACACTGTCTCGTACCATTTGCTGCCAAAGTTCCATAACGATTCCTCAGTGATTCTTATTAGTAAAAAATTTTCCAAAAACCAGCAGGTTATCACCTACTGAGTAAAAATCTCTTATCTCTGAAATAATCGAGTAATTATTTCTGAGATAAAAGTTTTGTGTAGAAGAATAACTTTCTTTGGAGGAAGTTTCAGCAAGCAGCCATCTGCCGTTATTATTTCTCACAAACTCTTCAGCATGAGTTAAAAGGCTTTTTCCGATTCCCTTACCCGAAGAAGTAGGATCGGAAACAATCCAATAAAGATCATAAACCCCATCAGTTAAAGGACGTCTTCCTGTACAATGATATCCAATAATCCTGCCATCTTTTTCATATACATAAATATGATAGTCGTCTTGATGAGGATTCATAACAGAAATATTAACCAGTTCCATCGCAACTTTAATTTCTTCTTCATTAAAGTTCGGAATCCTTGAGAGCATCTTTTCTATTTCAACTTCATCAGACTGCTTTATTTTTCGGATCATCGTACTTTCTCTGTAATGCAAAATTTGTTATGGTAAATAAAAGTTCACTATAATTTTTTCCTGAAGCTGCAGCAGCTCTTGCAAAACCAGAATCGCTTGACACATCCGGATTAGGATTCACTTCGATCACATAAGGTATTTTATCAGCAGATAATCTTATATCTACCCGCGCGTAATCTCTGCATCCCAAAACATTGTAAGCATTAGCTGCAATCTCTTCTATCTGAATTTTTAAATCACTCTCAAGTTTAGCCGGACAAACTGGTTTTGTATAATTATAATAAGTGCTTCCTTCTATCCATTTGCCGTCATAGGTTACTATCTTTGGTAAATTTTCCGGTAAACCGGTAAAATCTATCTCAGAGATTGGTAAAGTTTTACCGCCTAGAACAGCACAGTTTAATTCTCTGCCAACTATATACTCTTCAACTATCAGTTTTTTATTATAAGTCTTGGTTAAAAAATTATAATGCTTTCTTAATTCTTTGTAATTATTTACAACAGAGTTTTCAGAAATACCTATGCTTGCATCTTCATCAACAAGTTTTAGAATTAATGGATAGTTAAGGTCAATATCATTTTTACTGAACTTTTGATTCGGAGCTAAAGTAATCGCTCCCGGAGTTTTAATTCCGTTCGAGTATAAAATTTCTTTTGTTCTCTTTTTATCCAGACAATTGCCGAGTGTTTGAGGTACATTTCCGGTGTATTCATAATCCAGCAATTCATATAAACCAGCCATACAGTATTCGTAATGAGCAATTCCCTCTACAGATTCAACAAAATTTAAAATTGCATCAGGATTATATTTAGTTATCTCCTGAATAGTCCGGTTAACATCTCTATCAACTGCTAAGGAACTAACATCAGTAAAAAAAGTTCTTAAATGATTTTCTATTTCCAGCATATTGGATGCAAAAGAATGTTCTGACAAATCTTTACTGTCTGATTTTTCATCTGCAGGTTTACCGTTATAAATAGGAAATATGCTTACAGGTGAATTAAAACAAATTAATATTTTAGCTTTAGTTCTCATGTAATCTATAAAAGATTATATCTCCTGATACCGGCAGCCAAAACGTGATTTATCATATCGTCGTACTCAATTCCGGCAGCACGAGCAGCTTTTGGAAAACTTGAATTCTCGTTTGGATCAGGAATAATCCCCGGCAAAGGATTTATTTCAATAATATTTGGTTCGCCGTTTTTATCAAGACGTAAATCTATTCTGCTCCAATCGCGGCATCTTAAAACCCGGTAAGTATCAAGACAGACTTTATTAATCTTTTCTTCAAGTTCTTTGGTAATATCAGCCGGGCAGTCGAACACATCAAATTCATTTTCTTTTGTATCCAGTATCCATTTAGCTTCATAAGAGTACAGATGTGCTGTTCCTTCAGGATACTTATCATATCTCATTTCAATTGGAGGAAGAACTTTTGTATCACCGTTGTTCCCGAGAATTGCAACAGTAAACTCGCGTCCTGGCAAAAACTCCTCTACCAATGCAGATTGATTGTACTCTGAGGTAATTCTTTCAATCTCTCTTTTAAGTTCAGTTTTATTGTGAACAAAAGACGAAGCATAAATTCCTTTGCCGGAACCTTCGCTTATTGGTTTAACAATCAGTGGAAATTGCAAGCTATTATATTCTGCTTCTTCAAATTTATCAGCAACAAAGAATTTTGCATTTGGAATTTTATAATAACTTAAAATTTCTTTTGTGCGGGCTTTATCCAGACATATTGCTAAAGTAAGAGCATCAGATCCGGTGTAAGGTATTTTAAGTAAATCAAGTATTGCAGGAATTTGTGCTTCGCGGCTTACACCATTTGAACCTTCAGCAATATTAAAAACAATATCCGGTTTTGTTTCTCTGAATTTATTATATGCTTCTTCGTCTGCTTCGATTAGATAAACATTGCTGTAAATTGAGATTGCATCCTTAACAGCATTAATTGTTTCCAATGTATCCCACTCGGCATATTCGTCGATTTCGGAATTTAATTTTTGAGAAGGCAGATTAAGATTTGGAGACACTATTGCGGAGAAAGAATTACTTTCTGGTTTAACATTATATGCCAAAGCAACATTCAACTTCTTGTTAAAGAAGGACGATAAAATATTTTTTTCTCCTACAATAATTTTTTCGATAGCAAATATAATGTTTATAAAATTTTTGTCAATAACTCCGCAACTTTGTTTAAAAAATATTTTTAAAGCATCATCAGCAAAAATTTTACTCTGCAGAAAATATTTTTAAATAATTTTTTCAAATAAAATTTTTACGATATCATTTGCAGGCTTTGTTTATCGATATAAAACTGATGCGGATGTTTTTTGCGTTATGCTATTTTAGCGTAAGCAAGATTTTCTGAATAGTGTTTGATAAGATTTTCACGGATAAGGACAGAAAAATTTTTTTCTAATTTCGGATCAACTTCAATTAATTTAAACGCACTTTGCTTCGCTTCAAGGATTAATTCCTGATCATCAACGATGTTTGTGTACTTTAATTCGGGGAAACCACTTTGCTTTGTTCCAAAGATATCTCCTGGTCCCCGGAGTTTTAAATCTATCTCTGATATTTTAAATCCATCAAGATATTTAACCATCGACTGCAGTCTTACAGATGATTTATATTTTTCAAGCTGAACAGAGGGCAGGTATTCCAGTTCAAGTTCGTTTGCATTTTGTGCTGCAGCAATTTCATCACTGGTTATTAAAATACAATAAGCCTGCTTACTTCCTCTTCCAATCCTTCCTCTTAGCTGATGAAGCTGTGATAATCCAAAGCGATGTGCATCATTAATTAAAATTATGTTTGCATCAGGAATATCAATCCCGACTTCTATCACAGTAGTTGAAACCAAAACATCAAATATCTTTTCCTTAAACTTCAGCATTACTTCTTCTTTTCCCTGCCAGCTCATTCTACCATGAATCAATCCGAGTTTAAGATTTCGCAAATGATTTTCTTTCAAATCATCATAATAAGTTGTTGCGGCTTTTAACTCCAGCTTTTCTGATTCTTCAACAAGCGGATAAACTAAAAATGTTTGATATCCTTCTTTTGATTTATCAATTATAAATTTATAAATATCCGGGAGTTTCTTCTCACCGCGTAAAACTGTTTTAACAGGAATACGGTTCTTCGGCATTTCATTTATAAGCGACAAATCAAGATCACCATAAACTGTCATCGAAAGGGTTCTTGGAATCGGTGTAGCACTCATTACCAAAACATCAGGTGTCTTACCTTTACTTTGCAATGCCGCTCTTTGCTTAACACCAAACCGATGCTGTTCATCTATTATTACTAAACCAAGATTTTTAAACTTTACCTGATCTTCAAATATTGCGTGTGTTCCTACTATTATATCTGCTTCCTGTAACTCAATGTCTGAAAGTTTTCTGGTTCGCTCGGATTTTTTTTGTCCGCCCAGCAATAAACTTACCTTAATTTCCTTTTGAGGATTTATCTTATAAAGATTTTTCATCATCGCTGAAATATTTTTTGTATGCTGGTCAGCCAGAATTTCAGTCGGTGCCATTAGTGCAGCCTGAAATCCATTATCAACTGCAATAAGCATTGAAATCAGGGCAACGATCGTTTTTCCGCTTCCAACATCACCCTGCAGCAGCCGGTTCATCGGCTTTTCAGACAACATATCGTTTTTTATTTCCGTTAGTACATTTAGTTGTGCTTTTGTTAATTCAAATGGGAGTGTTTTGATAAAATCAGAAACAAGATTAGTTCTGATCTCCATTTTGTTGCCTGAAAGTTTTGTTTGATAATTATTCTTTCTGATAGCGACAAGCAGTTCAAGATAAAACATTTCTTCAAACTTAAATCTCCGCCTGGCACTTGCAAATAATTTATTGTTCTCGGGATAGTGAAAATTTTTTACAGCACTTATTAAGTCAAGCAGATTATGCTGTTGAATTATTTCCTTTGGAAGAGTTTCTTCAACTTTATCTGCATAGCTCTCAACGGCAAAATGAATTATCCTTCTTAAACTCAAATCGCCGATGTTTGTTTGCTTCAGCTCTTTTGGTATTCTGTAAAACGGAATGATCTTTCCGGTGTTTAAGAAACTTTGGGTTTCTTCCTCTGTTATCTTATCAAAATCGGGATGTACAATTTGAAGTTTGTTATAATTTATTTCTGGTTTACCTGAGATTGCAAAATAATCGCCTTCATTAAAAACAGAATGAAAATATTTTATACCTTGAAACCAGACACACTCTATAAACCCGGTTGAATCCCTGAGCTGAACTTTTAAAATCTCTTTTCTGCCAAGATTTCTTTTTTCCTTGTCAACAACTTTAGCAACGATTGTAGCTTCGCCATCATAACCATTAATTGCATATCCATAAGCGCGTGATACAGTTAAAACTGTGGTACGATCTAAATGTCTTGATGGAAAATAAAAGATAAGATCACGAATAGTATTTATTCCGATTTTTGAAAATGATTCTGCACGCTTCGGTCCAACTGATTTAATATACTGTACGGATGACTCAAGAATATTTTCTTTTCCGGATTTCATTGTCCGAAAAATAGATTATTAGAATTGCAAACTCAAATTAGCAGACAAGTATTTGAATTCTATCTTTTAACAATCTGTAATAAACTGAATTATAAGTCGTGCTAACAAAGGCATCAGGTGTAATTCCACCAAACACCGCAATAAAACTATTAAGGATTCCAACTATGCCGGTTAAAGTGGGTGGATTTGATTTGGAATAGCCATAAACAACATCATCTACATCTTCGCGCCAAGCACCAGTAGTTATGAATCCTCTTTGCCAAGGTCTGTCTCCAACATACCAACTTGAAGTACCACCAATTCTGGATTGAAGTATGGGAATATCATAACCAATAGATAATTTCAATAAATTATAAGCTTCGATAGTTATATATTGATGTACGTGTTGACGGTGAGCAAAAATAATTGATGTAAAAAATAAAATTATAAGAATTACTTTTCATTTTAATTACTCCTTATTAAAAAAATTATAGTTCAATCCTACTTTCAATGATGGTGCATAAAGAATATGTGCCTCTTTTGCTGCACTTACACAAATACCTATCCCAAAAAAAAGTTGAAACCAGATTCGTTGATAGTTTCTCTACCAATATTAAAATCTAAATAATAACCCTTTAATGTGGGTATCTTTTTAATTTGATTATATAGTTTTTTTCCTTCCCAGTCTAAGGTGCTTTGTGTGTATAAAATGTATTCAAATGAGGCTGTATTAAAAATAAGAAACGGTTTGTGATAAGTTAATTTTATTCCATATCAATTTGCGCTATTGGGAAGTATCATGGCACTTGAGCCGATCCAAGTAACAGAACCTTTTAGAGAAAAAGAAAATTTTTCAGTTACTTGATATCCTACACCTATAGAAGCAACTTCAATCAGTCCAATACTTGAAAAAAGAAAAACACCTCTAAGATCATTGTCTATTTCAGCATTACTTGTTAAGCTATTGTTATTACTGTTGTTAATTAAATTAATCTGACTAAATAAAAATTTAGCACTCGATGTGAAGACTAATAGTATTAACAAAATTTGTTTCATATATACCTCTTGATATGTTTTTAAAGTTAATTTTGCGTACAAATAAAAAACCATCCCTTTGGGAGTAATTGACTCGAGGTTATTTTGCTGTAAGCCGTCAATATGCGCCAACATATTGACGGTATTTTATTCCACATACATATAATTAACCACCTCCTTCTAAAACTAAACCATAGTTATATGTTATTTGTTTTTTCCCAGAACCATCTTCGTTCATTATCCAGATGGTTCCATTATTTTTATTATAACCGGTTAAAACAGCATAAATAATTTTGCCATTCTTATTCCAAATCGCACTTTGCGTTACAATCGTATCAAAAATATTATAAGTACCGTCCATAAGATTGAATATGCCAATTTTACCATTTGCTAAAAATATTAATTTATTGTTTTCATTGTTTACCACTGGCAAGGTAATTCCATCGTTATATAATAAGTTAAATGCTGATTCTTTGTAATTTAAACTAGTTATAAAATTATAACTGTATAACTCATAATATAATCCCACATAATAAATTATATAAGACCTGATGTAAGGCATTCTACCCCTTGTATTGAGTCTTTTATTATTACCTGATACATCCATACTCCAAATATTGTAAGAATTATTTGGATCATTATTATTAGAATCGAATACGATTAAATCACCAGTTTCATTAACTGATGGGAAGAAATTTTTTCCCGCGGAAGTTAAAAACACTATATCACTACTATCAATTAAATACCCGTTATATGATGCCTTTACAATTTGGTTATTTAGATTAAATAAAATTAAGTTTGAATTTGGTATAAATTGCGGTCGCCCTATAAAATCCTTATTGTTCTTGTAAATAAGCTTCATTTCTGATCCATCAATATTACAAATCCATATCCCTGTAGAATCAGGATCGTATTGAATGTTCAATCCGTCTTTTGAGACATAAGTATATTTTGTTCTAAAGAAGATAAGTTTTTGTCCATCTAAGGAAACCGAAACATCCTGATAAGGCGCGGGCATACCACCGATTGGACCAATTATTGGGGGCTCATATTTTTTATTATTATCAACCACATCGCAAGAATTAATAAACAGAAACAGCACTGCGATGAAAATCATTCCCAAACTAAATCTGTAAAAATTGTAATATTTGCCCGCGAAGAAATTATTTTTTGTACTCATTTTATCCCTCTGTACAATTTAATTAACAGCAAAATTTATGCTGTAAAAGTAATGCAAAGAAAAAAACAAAAACAAAGCCAAACAAAATATGCCGGTAAAAAAGTTTTTATAAATTGGTAAGTGTTGTATTTGCAGTAATATATTTTTACAAAACTTTTAAGTTAATGTAAGCTAAATAATCGTTGGTAAAAAGACTTTAAAAGTCGTTCCTTCACCAAACTCTGATTCAACTTCTATTTTGCCGGAGTATGAATCAACAATTCTTTTAACTATGGAAAGTCCTAGTCCGGTTCCGCTTATGTTTTTTGTTTTTTCGTTTTTAGCTCTAAAGAACTCACTGAAAAGCTTTTGTTTGTCTTCAGGCTTTAATCCGATTCCGCTGTCCTTAATTTCGGTTACAACATAATTATCTGATTGATAAAGATTGATATTTATTATACCCTGATCGCGGTTATACTTAATTGCATTACTGATAAGATTTGTAAACAGGCGGGATATTTCATCGCTATCAGCATTTATACAATGTGCCGAGTTGTCTTTATCAAAAATAACCTGCAGCCCTTTTTTGCTGATATCAATCTGGAATAGTTCTAGTATAGAAATAATGATTTCGTGTAAACAGACTTTTTTTATTTCGCGGTGAACAGTTTTCAATTCCATTCTTGATATATCAAGAAGATCGTTTACCATCTTTAGTAAACCATCCAGTCTTACCATTGATCGGGTTTCATAATCTTTTCGCTGTTCAGGCGTTAGCTTTATCGAATCATCATTAAATAATTTTAAGAATCCATATACAGCCGCTATTGGTGCTTTAAGCTCGTGTGAAACCATCGAAACAAACTGGGACTTAACAAATTCAATTTTCTTAAGTTCGGTTATATCTTTAAATACAATAACAACCCCTGCTACATTTACAGCAGAATGTCTGACAGCTGAGGCAGTAATTTCAACAAAAAACTCTCTGTTGGGTTTCAGCTCAATCTGAATTGTGTAAGATTTATGTTCTGAAGGAGCTTGATTAATCAGTTTATTAAAAAGCTCTAATATCTCCGGACGAAGTTTATCAAGAATATATTCCTCAACTGCTATTCCTGATAGTTCCAAAAATCTTAATACTGCAGGATTGTAAAGAACAGCAAGCCCTTCTTTATTAATTACAAGAACTCCGTCTGTAATCGAATTAATAATTGTGTTCAATCTTGTTTTTTCAAATGCAACTTCAAGCAAACGCTCTTCTCGTTCCCTATGCCATTTCTCTGCTTCAAGATTTACTAATCTTTTCTGATAACCTTCTTTAAGATTTGATATAAGTTCTTCGGGTGAAAAAGGTTTGGGTATATAGCTGTGTGCCCCAAGTCTGGTTGCTTCAACTGCTGTTTCGTAGCTTGCATAAGCTGTTGCTATAAAGCAAACCGTATTTGGAAATTTTTTTCTTATTGTCTGAAGTACTTCAAGCCCATCGATATCCGGCATTTTCAAATCAATAACTGCCAGATCAAATTCAGTTTCAGTTCCGAATTTAATTCCTTCGGTTCCGTTTTCTGCAGTAGTAACTTCATAACCTTCCAATTCAAGCAATCTCTGCGCACCGATACGGAGACCCTTCTCGTCGTCAACAATCAGAACTTTTGGTTTGTTTGTATTCATACTATTTGCAGTCATTCTAATTTTTAACCCGCATCAATGTAATTAAACCTGAGATTCAGGTTTATGCAGGAATGACATTACGTAAAATAATTGTCATCCTGAGCTAAGATGAAAGATGACTATAGTTACAAAGATAGAAAACCACACTACATCTCAGCTCAAAGTGACAAACAGTTTTTATTTTTTCAATTCATAGAATGCTTCTAACTTCTGAACAAACTCTTCTATTATTACCGGTTTATGGATCAGTGCATCGGCTTTTATCCATTCTCTTTCTTCAGATGTTGATGCTCCGAATTTAAATCCGGTATCATAAGTTGCAGAAGTTAAAATAAACACCGGAATACTCTTACCGTGTTCATCGTTTTTTATTCTATAACATAGAATAAACCCGGAATCGTGTTCTTCCATAATTAAATCAATTACACAGGCATCCGGTTTGGTTTTTTTAAAAACTTCAAAACCTTCTTTACCGCTGTTTGCAGTAATTACTTCATAACCTTTTGATTCAATCAGTAGTTTATTTTGTTCCAGAAGATCCAGATCATCATCTACTAATAATATTTTTTTCTTATTGTTCATAAAGCTTCAATTCCTTCATTTGCTTTTGTTATCTGATATGCTTGATTTGTCGGAAGCACAACTGTAAACGCAGTGCCTTTTCCAATTTCACTTTTAAATGTAATATTTCCTTTGTGCATTTTAACAATACCGTAAGATATTGCAAGTCCAAGTCCTGTGCCTTTACCCATACTTTTTGTAGTAAAGAACGGAATAAATACCTTGCCATGATTTTCTTTCGGAATTCCATTACCTGTGTCAGAAAATTCAATCTTAACATTATCCCGGTTTAATGAAAGGGTTATATTTAATTCTTTTTTACGGTCAATATCTGCCATAGCATCACAGGCGTTTTTAATAAGATTTATAAAAACCTGTTTAAGCTGATCTTCATCTCCTGTAATTCTGTAATTATTTTCTTCAACGTTAAATCTAAAATTAATCCCGCGGTAAGCAATATTCATCGCAAATGGCTTTAACAATTCCTTTAATGTTTCAGCAAGATCAAATTCTTTAAGATTAAGCTTGCCTTGTCTTGCAAAGTTGAGAAGATTAGCAACAATATTTTTACATCTGTTAGCTTCTTCAACAATTAACTCAAGGTCTTCAGTTTTCTGATCATCATTAAAAATCTTTTCCAGATCTCTTTTTAACATTGAGGCATAAAGCAAAATTGTTCCAAGCGGATTATTGATTTCGTGTGCAACGCCCGCTGCAAGCTGTCCGATTGATGCAAGCTTTTCTGCAACACGAAGCTGTTCTTCCGTATTGCTTAAATTATCATAAGCAGTTTTTAACTCATTAAGAAGATAAGGCAGGCACATTTCTTTTTCAGCAAGATCTTTTGCAATTGCAACTGCATATTCGCGGCAGGTAGTATAACCGCAGGCACCGCAGTTTAATTCATCTTTAACTGAATATTTTTTTGTTTGTGCTAATATTTCTTTAATCTTTTCTTCGGAAGGATAAGGTCTTCTCTGATTATCCAAACCAAAATTTCTTTTAAGATTCAGTTTTCTTGCATTGTAAAGATTACTCTTCCAAACATGCTTATCAACATTGTTTATTTTCTCGTCAATATAGTTAATAACTTTTTCGCGCCTTGCATAATAATTTAAATCTGTATCAATTGCTGGTCCGCTTATACATCCCTCGCAAAATAAAATATCAGTAAACTTTGCATTGATATGATTGTTAGCAATCTCATCAATTATTTCAAGAACTTTTTTCTTTCCTTCAACCACAATAATATCTTTTTCAAGAATATCATCATTTACGTCGGTAGTTTTTAAAAGCCCGCCTGCGAGCGGATAAGCTTTGCCCATCATTGCATACGGCGGATCAAATTCGCTTTCCTCACATTCGTCTAAGTTAATGTTACTGCTTACAAACATTTCCTTCAATTCTGAAAATGTAAGTACAGCATCAATTACCCCTGCAACAGCTTCATCTCTTGCCTCGTGCTTTTTGGCTATACAAGGTCCGATAAAAACAATTTTGCAATTTGCATCCTCAGTTACTTTAAGATATCTGCCGATTGCAATCATAGGCGAAACCACTTTTGCAAGATAAGGAACAAGATCAACAAAATATTTTTGAATATAACTTACAACTGCCGGACAAGCTGAGCTGATTACAGTTTTTTCAGAATCACTGTTTATTACATCCATGTAATCATTTGCAATCAGATCAGCACCAAAAGCAGTTTCAATTACTTTTGTAAACCCAAGTTTTCTTAATGCTGCGGGAACCTTTCTATAGTTATCCGGGAATGATGCCGCAAAAGACGGCGCAACAATAGCAATGGTATTGTTAGCTGCAATCAGATCGTAAGCAATATCTATTTCGGATAGGATTTGTTTTGCATCCTGAGAACAGACTTTTACACAATGCCCGCAGACAATACATCTTTCTTCAATAACTTTTGCTTGTCCATCAATAACACGTATAGCTGCAGCAGGACATTCTCTAATACAAGAGTAACATCTTTTACATCTATCGCTTATTGTGCTGACTATTGCGTGATTCATAATACAAAATTACTTAATTAAAATCATTTTCTTTGAATTAATGTAAGAGCCCGATTGTATATTGTAAATATAAACACCGCTTGCAAGATTGTTTGTATTAAAGTTCACTTCGTATCTTCCTGCAATTTTTTCTTCATTAACCAAAGTTGCAACTTCATTTCCAAGTATCTCGTATATCTTTAAAGTGATAATTCCATCTTGTGGAATTTGGTAATGAATTGTTGTGCTTGGATTAAATGGATTTGGGAAATTTTGAGCTAATTCGTAAGTAGTTGGAATTCCATCTCCTTTAAAGCCTCTAACTAGTAAGTTAGATTTTTCTAATTCTAAATCATCTCTCTGAATATCAGAAATAAACAAATTTACATCTTCGTTTGCTATTGTAAATAATCTTAGATAATAACTGCCTGATTCTATACCCGAACAGTCAACAAGATAAGCTGCATTATTATATTCGCTGACATTTATTTTGCTGTAAGTTACATTATCAAATGTTCCGATTACCTGGTTTGTTAATGAATTAACAAGCTCACACTTGAATGAGACATTAAATTCATCAGCTAATAAAGAATCTGCCAAATTTTTATTTACAACATAATAGTAATTTGAAAATATCAACTCACTTTGCGGGTTAAGACTAAATGATTCTGTTCTAGCAAAAGTATTTAATTCTTCAATAGATGTTACAGGCAAAGTATCAATTCTTTCAACAAATTTTATCGTCTGTCCATCTAATAAAACAGCTCCAATATTAAATAAGAATTCAACATTATTTTTCTCAACTACCCCTGATCTTCCGTAGCTTATATCTATAGTTTCGGTTTCTCCGGTTTTTGTTAAGGGTACCTGTGCAAAGTTATTAGTACACTTGTTTAACAGGTAAGGTGCGGATGTAGATGTGTTAAACACCATTACTTCAATATTGCTGAAATCACCGGCGTTACTAACCATTGGCTGTATTCCGTTTGATGTAAGATTTGTAATTGTACCATAAGTGCCGTCTGAATTTCTTTTTACATATTTAGAATAACTGCCATTGCTTTCACTCCAGGCAATAATAGAAGCAGGGTAAGAATTTATAGAATTATTATTTGTAAAGTTTACATTATTACTAAAGCTGCTAAAACCACCCCAGCTTGAGCGTAACCCTGCTTTAACTACAGCAGCATATCTTCTTAAACCATCTACCTGCTCTTTTGCAATTACTTTATCCATTGCTGAAGTATATATGCCTGTCCAGCTTATCATAACATAATTATTAGAGCCTGCAATGCTGATGTTTGGGTTTCTGTTTATATTAAAACCACTGCCCGTAGAAACATTAAGTGCTGCATCATACTGCCAGGGACCACTATAGCTTTCTGTAACTGCATATTTATACATTATCGAGTTCTGACTTTCGTAAGCAAGATGAATGTGGGCATAGCTTTCAATCACAGAAGGATTGATTGAATATGAATTTGTTCCCGGAATTGCTGCTTCATTGCTCCAGTTCCATAAGCCGGTATTTACATTAAACCACTTGGTTCTTTCTTTAAGTCCTTCAGTTGTATTTTTTCTATAAACAATAAATAATTGAGCCTGGTTGTATGATATAACAGGTTTTGCATTACCGAAATAAGAAAGTGGAATGTATGCCACTTCTTCGCATTCATTTGCTACCTGTGAATACATTCCACTTGCATTTGGTTCATAAGTAATTAAGTATAGTATTGCATCTGTGCTGTATTCTGAATCATAAAACTCAAAGACAATTTTAACTTTATTACTGTGATATTCAATTGCGGGATTTTTAGCATTAGTCATTAATAATTCTTCCTGCGACCAACTGCCATCAAAATTTGAGGTTAAACTGTGTGTGTAATATACATTACCCATTGATTCATATACTAAATGATAAATTCCGATATCTGTTCTTACCATTTTACGCTGGCTGCCGCTGCTGATACCGTTTGTTGAGCCTGACATTAAATGACCTTTATAATTTGCATTTATTAGTGCATTAGTGCCTGTAAACACAACCGCTTTTTGATCATAACCTGTTGGATTTGAACCAACCTGTTGCAAAGATGCGTTTGAATTCGCTACCCAATTCTGAAAAAAATATGTGCGTTGATTTTTTGTTAAGCTTAAAGGTGAGCGGATTGAATAGTATGGTGATGTTGGAGATACTTCTTGCAGCAAAAACACTCCACCATAAGATTGAGTTGCGCTATTATCTAAATTAAACGGATAGGTATAAGGTTTAAAAACATCTGATTGGTACCAGTTACCATTATTGCTGTAATAAAACCAGGGATCTTTAAAATCAAAATCCAGACCTGCAAATTCAACTCCATCTACGAATGCTTTTATGCTGCATTTTTCTGTTGATAGGAATTTAGATTTCATAGTTCTTTCAATATTAGGGTTAAAAGTAAAGTCTCTGTTAAGCCCATAAAGAATGGGTGATGTAAATTCCCATAGATGTTGTTTTTCAGTTTTTCCAGTGCTATTCCAATTAACAGCAAATGGTAAAACATTTGTACGGATTGTATATGGTGTGCTATAAACTAAATCTCTATGATCACCTGAGGCAATAGAATCAGAATGGATTTCATTCAGAATTAAGCTGCCAAAATTTTCTGATGTCTCTATATGATTGATAAAAGTAACCGGTTCGGGGTTAGAAGATATTGTTTTAGTAGCGAAGATTTCGATATTTGTTTCAAGATCTTCTACCACAACTTTTAATTCAACTGATTGCACAGCAGGCATTGTAAGATTATACTTATACTCATTATCATAGAAATAATACTGATTACCATAAATATTATAATAATTCTGGGGCTGGGGATACGATTGAACTTGAACCCAATTGCCGTTAGGATTTGTTTTTACGAACCAGGTAATAGCATATTTACCCCCGCCGCCATTTATATCCGCTATAAATTCTGATGAAGAATTATAGCTTAATGTATTAACACCAATAATATTAACTGTAAGTCCCTGAGGAGTATAAGGACCCTGGTTATAAACAAAATTTTGCCAAGGATATTGATTTATATTCCAGGCAACATCGTGATAAGTGCCGTTATACTTCATTACAAAATCTGGTGCGTCAGCCCCTCCAATATCATTGCTTTCAGGGGATTTTATAGACATACTGTATCCACTTAAATAACTATTATTTTGATCAACCCTATACGTTTTTACTAAGCTTACCTGCTGCATTGGTACCCTGTAATTTATGGGGTAGTAATTTAAATCAGTATCAAATGAAAAATAATAAATCACCCCACTGCACCCGGATACAGGAATCATAGGAAAGCTTTTTACCGGCGGATAATTACCTGCTTTAATGATGAATGGGCTTGGATCGGTAGCGGCAAATTCATCTAAATTACCTGATTGTGGGTTATGTGGATTAGTGCCTAGATGACCCCAGCCTTTATTCAGCAAGTCATAATAGCGGGGACAAGGATTTTGCGCCTTAACATTGACTACAAGTGCTATAAAGAATACTATAATTGATAAATTAGAGTTGTAAAATTTTTTTTTCATTTAATTTTTCTTTTTTATCTGTTTAATAATATTATGAATGCGTTACTGCCGTTTGAACCAACGGCTACAACTGTGTTTCCTTTTTGTTTGGCTATTAAACTAATTTGACTTTGCGGATTATAAGGCAATCCTATCTGTTGCCAGCTTATTCCATTAAAATGTTTAAGTGTGTTTCTGTCTCCCGCAATTACGTAATCATTTGAAGTATTTCCTCTTATTGATGAAATAAAGCCCCTATAATATGTGCCTGGGTTACCACCGATGTAGTTTTCAGGTAATGATCTCACATAATCCCATTTATTGTTCTTATGCTGAAACATCAAGTTACCCGCAGTATAGAGGGTATTGTTTTCATCAAGCCAAATAGCATCCAAGCTACCAAAAAGCTTATTAAACAATTCATTTTCATTCATTATCTCAGAATTTATCATAACTGAAAAGCCATTTGAATTACCTTTTAATACAACACCTTTTGCTTCAGATACATTTATACCAACCGCATAAACTTCGTTATCATCTTTTCCATAAATATCAGTTAATGGTAAAGTTGTTCCGCTTGTTACACTTGACCAGCTTGTACCGTTGTAATATCCAACTTTACCTTCATTACCAATTATATATGTATTGTTTTTGTCAACGCCCCATATTTTATTTATTGACAT